>Ga0066871_100165_pt1 | contig 55119 bp, 56 predicted proteins | sample CeladaPassage60B_FD_62209 | JGI IMG/M metagenome (GOLD analysis project Ga0066871, IMG submission 62209) | Cellulose-adapted microbial communities from the Joint BioEnergy Institute, USA - Passage3 60B | ecosystem: Engineered > Bioreactor > Continuous culture > Unclassified | place: USA...
CGTTGCCGGAGTCTGCAATGGCAACCGAGATTTTTTCTTTGGATACATCTAAACCGACGAATTTTGTGATAAAATGCATAGTATCAGCTCTCCTTTGCTATGTAGCTCTGAAATGGGGTTGCTTGATTCCATTTTAACCTACGATGTTAGCAAACGGAGAGCTGCTTTTTTACGTTCATCATAGCTAGATTGCGGTGGACCTGCTGACTTTCGCCATCGATTGGATATTCCCTTCAACGTTGAATTTGATCATGAACACAAATTGGTGAGTTTCCGTGTTGAATAGTTGGCTCTTTATCACCGCCGTTTGAGGCGGAAACTCAAGGGGCCGCGCATAAGCGCGGCCCCTCCCACAATGGGACGCCCGGCAGAGGAGGGAGAAACAGGCCGCATCGTCATGCGGTCTATTTCTTGTTCTGGTTAAACGCCGTGACGATGGTAACTACCAACGCCAACAACGTGATGATCAGAGCACCGAAGCTCATCATCAACGTCAGCGCGTCCTTTATGTCCATAAAGGCATCGCCCCCCCTCAGGGATGGAGTGCCCCTCCGCCGCCGGCGCCCATTTACTTGTGGTGCACCTATTATAACACAACATATGGAAAATAATAGTAGTCCTTTGGGCCGGTTTTCTTTGTGATTCGTGTCGGTTATAATAGTTGAGGGTCGCCGTATTGTCACAAAGTGTTCATGATCGGGCCCGGGAACTACCACACATTCGTCCCGCTTTTTTGTACAATAAGGTATTGAACGATGACGGACAGGGGGGAGCGCATCATATGCATAAATGGGTTTTGTTTACGTTGTTCCTGGTGGCCTGCGCTACGGCGGTTGTCGTGACCTTTAACGAAGCGCTGAAGTTTGAAGAACATGCGGAAGGCGAACCCGCCGGGGAAAACGTGCTGAATGTGACCGCCAAAAGTTTCGAGTTCAACCAAGCGGAATATACGGCCGTTTCCGACAAGCCGATCAAAATTTCGTTCCGCAACGAACCGGGCGGAGGCATTCACGGTTTGGCCATCGAAGGTACCGATGTGAACCTGGAAAATGGCGAGTCCGTGGAGATCACGCTGGCGCCGGGCACCTACAAAATGTACTGCAGCATTTCCTGCGGCACGGGACACGACGTCATGACGTCCACGCTGATTGTGGAATAATGGCGATAGTGACCTTATCTTAATCATAGGACTTACATTTCCTGATATGGTGGCGAACAGACCGCCGGCACATCGTGCCGGCGGTTTCTATGTTTGGGCTTGCGGCGGCGTTGGTATATTGCCCTGGGCAAACTGTCATACTAAGAAAAACCAAGTGCGTGCAGCGAGGCGAACATGATGCGGATCAGGCCCATGAACCGTAGGGAACGCGCCGTGACGGGCGAGGTGCGCGTTGGCACCAGCACCAAACAGCTCGTGCGCAGGGTTGCGCCAAAGCACATCATCGTGATCCGCCACCGCGATATCGACGAGATGGCGGCAACGGCGATCATCGCGGCGAAGGTGAAGGCGGTCATCAACGCGGAGCCGTCGATGACCGGACGTTATCCGATCACCGGCGCCAAACTGCTGCTGGACGCCGGCATTCCGATTGTCGATATCGATCCGAACGATTTTGAACGGTTTGCGGACGGCATGGAAGTGACGATCCAAAACGGCGGCATCCGGACAAAAGACGGCGGCTTTTTGGCCGCATGCCGGCCGTTCACCATGGACGACTGGGTCCGGCTTAGCGCGGAAGCGGAGCGAAATCTCGGACGGCAGTTAAACGATTTTATCGATAACACTTTGCAGTACGCCGGCCGGGAAAAGGAGTTCGTCATTCGGCCGCTGCCGCTGCCGCCGCTGTCCACGCCCATCGAAGGGCGGCATGTGCTCATCGTCGTCCGCGGCGTCGGGTACAAGGAAGATCTGCAGGCGATACGGGAATACATCGAGGATTACCGCCCGGTGCTGATCGGCGTGGACGGCGGAGCGGACGCGCTTCTGGAATGCGGGTTCCGGCCGCACATGATCGTCGGCGACATGGACTCCGTCACCGATGAAGCGCTCCTGTCGGGGGCGGAAATCGTCGTGCACGCGTATCCGGACGGCACGGCGCCCGGGCTCGCGCGCGTGCGCTCCGTCGGCCTGGAGCGCGTCCACCTCGTGCCGGCGCCCGGCACCAGCGAAGATATCGCCATGTTGATCGCGTACGAGCGGCAGGCGGAGCTCATCGTGACGCTCGGCGCGCATTCGCACATGATCGATTTCCTGCAAAAAGGCAGGCCGGGGATGGCCAGCACGATGCTCGTGCGCATGAAAATCGGAGCGAAGCTGATCGACGCCAAAGGCGTCAGCAAACTGTACAACCGGCCGCCCAAGCTGCGGCAGTTGTGGATTCTGCCCGCCGCCGCGCTGTTTCCGCTCGGCATGCTCGGCCTCATCCATCCGGGATTTCGCCGTGTAGCCGACTTGCTTTGGCTATATGTGAAGCTGTCCATGTCTTGACGATCGCTGTCATGCCGGTTGAAACGCTACGCGTCGAGAGGACATCACAAGGAGGGATACATGGCGTGCTGACGGCAAGGTATCATATCGCTTCGATTATGGCGCTGTTTTTCGCGCTGGGCATCGGCATTTTCATCGGCGGTACGCTCGGCCAAACCTGGGTGCGCAATACGGAAGACCGCGTCGTCGACATGCTGTTGGACAAATATGAGCGCCAGGTGGCGGTCAATCAGGAACTGCAAAAACAGATCGGCTCGCTTCAGCTCATCTTTCGGGAAATCGATCCGGTGCTGAAACACAAAAAAATTTTGTGGATTCGTCCCGAGGATGCGAAAAACGAACTGCTTTCCTTCATTTTCCAGACGGTGGGCGCCGAGTTGGCGGAGCAGACGCTGGTCATGGACAAACCGGCCATTGAGTGGAAGCAGGACTCCATGTTCGTGCCGGACATCATCTTGATTTCCAGCGGGGAATGGCACGAACAGATGATGGAGGAACTGCGAAAGCTGCAAACGGAAACGGATTCGCCGTCGCCGGTCGTTGTGGATGTCAGCGCCTTTGCGGGCAGCCTCCACAAACCGGAAGGGTTGGCGGATCTGATGAAATATTTGAAGCGTTTGGCGGAAGGAGATTCGAGCCATGCGGCAGCGAATATCGATTATTCTTCCGGCCTGGAATGAAGCGGAGCGCATCGGCGAAACGCTGCGGGCGATTCGGGAAGGCGAATTGCGCCATGCGGAAGTGATCGTCGTGGACGACGGCAGCGGCGACCGAACCGCCGAAGCGGCGGCGGAATGGGCGGATCGCGTCATCCGGCACGAGCGCAATATCGGCAAAGGGGCCGCGCTTGAGACCGGATGGCGCAGCGCCGAAGGCGAGGTGCTGTTGTTTCTGGACGCCGATCTGGGGCCGAGCGCGCGCCACGCGGCACGGCTGCTTGCGCCCATTGAACGCGGCGAGGCGGATATGGTCGTCGCCGTACTGCCGGCGCCGCGGAAAAAGGGCGGCTTCGGTCTCGCACGGGGAATGGCGTCACGCGGCATTTATTGGTTGAGCGGTTATCGTCCGACCGCGCCGCTGTCCGGTCAGCGCGCGGTCAAAAAATGCGTGCTGGAGCGCATCGGCGGTCTTGCTCCGGGTTTCGGCATCGAGGTGTCGTTGACGATTGACGCGGTTCGCCACGGCTTTCGCATCGCGGAGGTGGAAGTGCCGTTTCGCCATCGGGAAACCGGCCGTGACTGGCAAGGGTTTTGCCACCGCGGCAGACAGCTTGTCCACATCGGCCGTACGCTGATCAGGAAATGGCAGGAGCCGGCATGGTGAGCGCCGTGTTTTGTCGCATGACGGCTGCCGCTTTATTGGTTATGGCGGGCGCTGCCGACAGGATAACGGCTGCCGCGTTGTCGTCGATGGCGGCGGATGCCGTTGACGGAATGTCGGACGCCGTGATCGGCGTCGTGAAAGCCCTTCACGCCGATGTATGGGCGGGACTGGCGCTAAATGCGCTGCTGCTGTGGCTGGTGGTGAAGGCGATGTGCGGGAAGGTGCTGACGTTTTTGGCCGAACACGGGGTGACCCGCGCGAATTACCGAGGAGATGTCGTTCCGACCGGCGCCGGACTGCTCTTGTGGCTGGCAATGTTGGCCGATTTGGCGTTGGCGGCATTTTGGCGGGCGGTCGATGCCGACCAGGCGCTATCTGCGATTTGGCAAGCGGTTCAAGCCGATTCGGCCGTGTCCGCGCCGCGGCCCGATGCGTGGAAGGAAGCGTGGGAAGCCCTTGCGCCGGGTCCGGAAACGGCAGGGCTTTTCGCGTTCTCCGAAATTTCGCTGTTGCGATTTGCGCTGCCGGCAACGGTCGTATTTTTTGCCGGGTGGCTGGACGATACGGTGGGAAATCGCATCGTCAAAGGCTTTCGCGGTCATCTTCAGGCGTGGTTGAGGGAAGGGCGAATCACGACGGGGCTCATGAAAGCGGGGGCCATCTGCGCGGCCGCGGCATGGGCGTCGTGGAATATGGGCGGACACGCGGCGGAATGGGTCGTCCGCACTTTGGTCATCGCGCTGACCGCCAATGCTCTGAATTTGCTCGATCTGCGCCCGGGTCGGGCGCTGAAAGGATTTTTCCTTTTTGGTGCCGTCCTTGTGTCGGTTTCATGGATGGCCGGACATACGGCCGAGTCGAGCGCGGCGGCATGGAGATGCATAATGCCGTTGGCTGCGGCAGCCGCCGTATTGTTCCGGTATGATGTGCGTTCGAAAGCGATGCTGGGAGACACCGGTGCGAACTTGCTGGGGTTTGCGCTCGGTTACGCCGCGGCGTCCGTCTGCCCGCTCCCCATCCTGGCCGGGCTGCTCGCCTTGCTGGCGTGGCTGCATTGGATCGCGGAACGCCGCTCGATTTCCGGACTGATTGAGGGAAACGCCGCGCTGTCCTGGCTCGATCGCCTCGGTCGGCGCGGTTAGGGGCGCCTCGGATACGTCGATGCTTTATTCGTTTTTTTCCGACGGCGCGGGTTTCTTTTTTTCTCTGAATCGGGGAGCTACATAGTTGCGTTTGCGGTCCCGGTAAAAGATCCATCCTCCGACAAACCCTACTCCGAAAACAAATAGGATCAGCCCCCACACAAACCGAAGCCAATCAAACACCGGCGAAGAGGCGTCGTCTCCATGCGCCGCCATATAGTCGAACACGACGTCTTTCATTTCCAGGAAGCCGTAGGTGGCCGCAAATCCCGGAACGACCAGCAGCAAAATGGCAATCAGACGCTGCACGACAAGTTTCATGGCCAACCTCTCTCTATGATGAAAATATTCCGGTACGACAAGTTCATTATAGCTTATTTTACGCGGCGCCGCGAACTGCGGAAATGGCCGACCTGTCGCCCTTGTTCATTTTCACGAAAAAGTCGGTCGCCGCCTGTCTTGCTTTCACATTGATTGTGCCTCTCACCTTCAATCATGCTACAATGAAAGAGTCTACCGGACGGGTAAGCGTCATGCAGTGGAAGCGTCGTCCGGACGAGAATGATCCTGCAGATCCCGTAAATGAAAGCGGTCCCCGCGGATCCAGATCAAGGTGTGCGAGCCGATATGTCGAAGCGGCGCAACACAGCGAACGTCTTGAACGGGGCGGACAAGCTTCAGGGATTTGAAGAACGCAACAGGAAAGTTTGTCCACACATCGCATACAATGCCTAATGAGAGAAACGGAGGAATCAGGATGAGTACCCGCAACTACGATTTGATCGTGCTGGGCGGAGGCATCGGGGGATATACGGCGGCGATCCGCGCGGCCCAGGCGGGAAAAACGGTGGCGCTGGTCGAAGAGGACAAGCTCGGGGGCACTTGCCTGCATCGCGGCTGCATCCCGAGCAAATCGCTGCTGCGCAGCGCCGAGGTGTTCGCTTCGGCCAAATCCGGAAGCGAATACGGTGTGGTCGCCGAACGCGTGGAACTGGATTTTTCCCGGGTCATGCGCCGAAAAGACGAAATCGTTCATCAACTGCACACCGGTCTGGAAAGTTTGATGAAAAAAAACAAAATCGACGTTTACCGCGGCCGCGGCCGGGTGATCGGACCGTCGATTTTTTCTCCGCGAAGCGGTTCGGTCGCGATCGATGCGGATGAGGAACTGCCGACATTGACCGCCAAACATACGATCATCGCCACCGGTTCGCGCCCGCGCATGCTGCCCGGCTGGGAAGCGGACGGGGAACAGGTGCTGACCAGCGACGACGCGCTGCGGATGGAGCGTCTGCCGGCGTCGATGCTGATTATCGGCGGAGGCGTCATCGGTGTCGAATGGGCGTCCATGATGAACGATTTCGGCGTGCAGGTCACCATCGTGGAGGCGGCGGAGCGCCTTTTGCCCCAGGAAGACGACGATGTGTCGCGTGAAATGGAACGGATGCTCGCCGCCCGCGGCGTCACCGTCCTGACGCGGACGAGCGTGGTGACGGAAAGTCTGGATACGTCCGGCGGACGCGTGGCCGTAAGCGCGCTGTGTGAAGGAGAGGAGCGGGACTTGACCGCGGAGGCGTGTCTCGTTGCGGTCGGAAGACAGGCCAACACGGAATGGATCGGTTTGGAAAACACCGATGTTACCGTCGACGGCGGATACATACGGGTCAACGAATTTTTGCAGACGACGGAACCGCATATTTACGCCATCGGAGATGTGATCGGAGGTCCGCAGCTCGCACACAAGGCCGCTTACGACGCGATGCTGGCCGTCGATCACCTGCTGGGCCGTCCGGTGGAACCGCATGCGCCGCACCGCGTTGCCCGCTGCATTTACTCCCGTCCGGAGGCGGCCGGCGTCGGCTTGAGCGAACGCGAAGCGAAAGCGAAAGGTCATCGCGTGAAAACCGGGAAATTTCCGTTCCGCGCCCTCGGCAAAGCGCTCGTGCACGGCAGCGCCGAAGGCTTTGTCAAAGTGGTCGCCGATGCGGAATCCGACGACATCCTCGGCGTGCACATCATCGGCGCGCAGGCGACGGAGCTGATTTCCGAAGCGGCGCTCGCGCTGCGGTTCGAAGCGGCTCCGTGGGAAATCGGCACGCTCGCGCATCCGCATCCCACGCTTAGCGAGGCGATGGGGGAAGCGATGCTGGCGGCGGACGGCAGAGCCGTGAGCATATGAGCGCCATAGGGGACGCATTGGGAATATGAAAAAGCATAATGCGCCGCGCCATGTCGGATAATCTCCGTGCGAAAGGGGAGAAAGCCGGATGGGCGAACCAAGGCTGCATGATTCCAGACTGGATTAGAAAATCGACCGGATTGGTACGGTCCGGGCTGGAATGCAAATTGGCCGGATCAGAGCGGCACTGGGCAAAATAATTCCGAGCTGGAATAGAAAAATTTGCCGGTTTGGCACGGTCTCAGGATCAGTGATGCCGGGCTGGAAAGTAAACCGGCCGGATCAATAAGGTGCCCGCTGAATGGTTCCGCACCGGTTTGGCGATATGTCCCGGGACGAAAAAAGCGCCGGGACGGGATAATACCGGGACGGAAAAGCGGTTGGATTTTCGCTCCAAAATCATTATAATGGGGTTATAAGTACGTACTATGACCAGGTAATAAAAATTTTGACGCGCCGCCCGATCCGGAATGAAATCAGGGGAGGTTTCCGTATGAAACAAGCCGCGGTCCGCCAAAGGTTGAGGCATCACGAAGTCGGTCTGACCGACGAACAGGCGTTGGAAATGTACCGATTTATGCTGATGGGGAGGAAGTACGACGAACGCGCCTTGCTTTTGCAGCGCGCGGGAAAAATCAATTTTCACATTTCCGGCATCGGTCAGGAAGCGGCGCAGGTCGGCGCCGCGTTTGCGATGGTTCCGGGAACGGACTATTTTTTGCCCTATTACCGGGATTACGCGATGGTGCTGGCGCTCGGGATGACCATGAAGGAGTTGATGCTGTCGCTGTTCGCCAAGGCGGACGACCCGAACAGCGGCGGCCGGCAAATGCCCGGCCATTTCGGCTGCAAGCGGCTGAACATCGTGACCGGCTCCAGCCCGGTGACGACGCAAGTTCCGCATGCGGTCGGGATCGCGCTCGCCGCGAAAATGCAAAACAAAAAATTCGCCACGCTGGTGTCGTTCGGCGAAGGGTCGAGCAACCAGGGAGATTTTCATGAAGGCTGCAACTTCGCGGGCGTGCACAAATTGCCGGTCATCTTCCTGTGCGAAAACAACCAGTATTCCATTTCCGTCCCCTATCACAAGCAGGTGGCCAGCGAAACCGTGGCGGAGCGGGCGGTCGCTTACGGATTTCCCGGAGTCAGGGTCGACGGCAACGACGCGATCGCCGTCTATGCGGCCGTGAAGGAAGCCCGCGAGCGGGCGCTCGCCGGAGACGGTCCCACCCTCATCGAGACGCTGACGTATCGGCTGTCGCCGCATTCGACTTCCGACAACGACCTCGCGTACCGGTCGAAGGAAGAAGTGGAAGCGCATCGTCAGCGCGACGGCATTCTTCACTATCGGCAATATTTGATCGACTGCGGCCTCTGGGACGAGGAAGCGGACCGGCGGCTGCATGAGGAAATCGACGCCATCGTCAAAGAAGCGACGGAGTACGGCGACCGCGCGCCTTTTCCCCGGCCGGAAGACACGCTGCGGCACGTGTATGCGGAGGGACAGGAGGAGCAGTCATGGCGGTGATCAGCTATATCGACGCCATTCAGCAGGCGATGCGGGAAGAAATGCGCCGCGATGAAACGGTGTTTGTGCTCGGCGAGGACGTCGGCGTGAAAGGCGGCGTGTTCGGCGCCACCCGCGGGTTTTATGAAGAGTTTGGCGAATACCGGGCGCTCGACACGCCGCTGGCGGAATCGGCCATTGCCGGCGTGGCGATCGGAGCGGCCATGTACGGCATGCGCCCGATCGCGGAGATGCAGTACGCGGACTTCATGTTGCCCGCCACCAACCAGATTATCAACGAGGCGGCCAAAATCCGGTACCGTTCGAACAACGACTGGTCTTGTCCGCTCGTCATCCGCGCGCCGATCGGCGGCGGCATCTTCGGCGGATTGTACCATTCCCAGTGCACCGAGTCGGTGTTTTTCGGCACGCCGGGATTGAAAATCGTCGTTCCCTCGACCCCGTATGACGCCAAAGGGCTGTTGAAAGCGGCCGTTCGCGATCCCGATCCGGTGCTGTATTTCGAGCACAAAAAATGCTACCGCATGATCGAAGGCGAAGTGCCGGAGGAAGATTACGTCGTGCCGATCGGCAAAGCGGACGTGAAGCGGGAAGGCGACGACATCACCGTGATCACGTACGGTCTGACCGTCCATTTCGCGCTGCAGGCGGCGCAGGATCTGGAACGGGAAGGCATCAGCGCGCATGTGCTCGATCTGCGCACGCTTCAGCCGCTCGATAGGGGCGCGATCCTCGACGCGGTGAAACGCACCGGCAAAGTGCTGATCATCCATGAGGACAACAAAACCGGAGGTGTCGGCGCCGAAGTGGCGGCGTTGATCGCGGAAGAGCTGCTGTTCGAGCTCGACGCCCCGATCCGGCGGCTGTGCGGCTACGATGTGCCGGCCATGCCGATCAGCCCGCCGATGGAGAAGTTTTTCATGCTGAACAAGGAAAAAGTGAAAGCGGCGATGAAAGAACTGGCCGAATTTTAGGAGTGGAGAGGAGGGATCGGGATGGCCAAACATGCGGCGGAGGTTGCCGAGATCGTGATGCCCCAGTTGGCGGAGAGCGTCGTCGATGCGACCATTTCGAAATGGCTGAAGCGTCCCGGAGATCGGGTCGAGGAATATGAGCCGCTCTGTGAAATCGTCACCGACAAAGTAACCGCCGAACTGCCCAGCACGGCGGCGGGCGTGCTGCTCGAAATCCGGGTTCGGGAAGGGGAGACCGTCGGTGTCGGAACCGTCATCTGCACGGTTGGCGATGTTCAGGCGCAGGAACCGGGCGCTTCGTTCGGCTCCGCGGGTGACGACGACTTCGGCGCCGGCACAGGGACGGAACGAAACGCGCCGGACATGCGCGCGCGGTATTCGCCCGCGGTGCGGATGCTGGCCGCGGAACACGGCATCGATTTGCGGCGTTTGACGGGAACCGGGTTTGGCGGCCGAATTACCCGCAAGGACGTGCTGAAAGCGATCGAAGCCGGAGCGGGAGCGCGGGATGGCGAGCCGCGCAATACCGGTACGCCGTTTACGCCGGGCAGCCGAGACTTCTCGACCGGCCGTGCGCCATCGCAGCGTCCGGACGCCGTACAGGCTGGGAATGCCTCCGGCCGTTCGATCGAGGAACTGCCGGTGGAAAAGCTGCCGGTCCGGTCTACCGGCCTGCATTTGTCGCCCCCGGCTGTGCCGCCCATTCCGGAGGACGCGACGGAAGGCCGCAACGAATATTTGATCGACGTCACTCCGGTGCGCAGCACGATCGCCTCGCGCATGCGCCAAAGCGTAACGGAAATTCCGCACGCGTGGATGATGGTCGAAGTCGACGTCACCAATCTCGTGGCGCTGCGCAACAAACTGAAGGACGAGTTCATGAAACGCGAAGGTTTCAACCTGACCTATCTCGCGTTCGTGCTGAAAGCGGTCGTGAACGCCATCAAGGATTATCCGATCGTCAACTCGGTGTGGGCGGTCGACAAAATCATCGTCAAACGCGACATCAACATTTCGCTGGCGATCGGCACCGAAGACGCCGTGTACACGCCGGTCATCAAAGACGCCGACCGCAAAAACATCGCCGGGTTGGCGCGGGAGATCGACACGCTGACCAAAAAGGCGCGCTCCGGCAAACTGACGCCGGCGGACATGCAGGGCGGCACGATTACCGTCAATAACACCGGTTCGTTCGGCTCGATCTTGTCGCAGCCGATCATCAATTATCCGCAGGCCGTCAATTTGACCTTCGAGGCGATTGTCAAACGCCCGGTCGTCATCGGCGACATGATCGGCGTCCGCTCGATGGCGAACATGTGCCTGTCGCTCGATCACCGGATTTTGGACGGCGTCATTTGCGGCAGATTTTTGCAGCGGGTGAAAGAAAACATCGAAGCCTATCAACTGGACACGGCCATCTATTGAGAGGACAGCCGGTCTTCATCTTCGAACGAGAATCATCCGATTTGGAACCGACTCATATACAAACCGACGCATTACAAACCGACTTATTCTCAACCGACGCACTGCCTTTAGCCGTGGACGCCCGTCCACGGCTTTTTGACATGATGGAATGAGCGTTTCGCTCGATAACGCCATAGCCACCGGCTGTGCGGCCACCAGCGTGGGGATGATGACCATCCGTTATGTGGACATCACGTGTGGGGATGACGACCATCCGTTGTGCGGTCACCACGTGGGAATGACGGCGGCCATCCGTTATGTGGACACCACGTGTGGGGATGACGGCCATCCATTGTGCGGTCACCACACTGAAATGACGGCCGCCGGTCGTGGTGCGCTTACTGACACCGGTTTGGGACGGCCACCTTTAGTGCGGCTAACGGACATCAGTGTCCATTACAGGCCATTTTTGGCCAACCGCTTCGCGTAACGGACATCCATGTCCACAAAAGACCCAAAAACTCGAAAAATGCCTTCATGGAGGCGCTAACGGTCACCAGTGACCGTTACAAATCGAAAACATCGAAAAATGGCCTCTAATGGACATGCATGACCGTTATATTTCGTCGGGCCTGACGTGTTGAGAGAAAATGTATCGCGGCCGGCTAGTTGTGGACGATGAGAAGGTGACAACATGCCATGGACGGCAGTATGCCGGGAGCGACGTATCGTGACGACATGCCGTGGACGGCAATGTCGGGAGCGACGTATCGTGACGATGTGTCATGGACGGCAATAAGTCGGAAGCCACGTATCGTGACGACGTCTCTTTGGGCGACGAGTCGAGGCGATGGGAACCGGGCGACGTGTCGGAGCAACGGGCGAAGCGTTTTTGTACTTCCGTCCGATTTCCGCGGGACAAGCCGTTCGGCCTTACGACATCGTCAGCCAGGACAAGCTGAACAGCAGCGTGGACAGCGCCATGGAGATGATCATGACGTACAGGACGAGGCGGAACCACCATTTTCTGCCCATGCGAGCCCCTCCTTTCCCGCGGGGAGAAATGATTCCATCGGCGGTGCGGTGCACACGGAGGAATCGATTCGCCGACACCGGGGGACTCGGCCCGCTTGCCGCTCTCCCGCCTGTCGGCCTGCTTGTCTGCCCGTACCCGTCTGCCCGAGCTTCCTCCGCTGTGGAAATCCCAGGTTGGGATATCGATGCCGATCGGGTATACTTTCAAATATAGCCAATAAATATTGTATCGCAATCGACACAATCGCTCAATCGATCCGAGCGGTCGGGGAGGTCGGGTATCCGATGACCATTCATCAACAGCGTCTGCTGAACGAATTCATGGAACTCGTGCAGGTGGACAGCGAAACGGGGCGGGAACGCCGCATGTGCGACGTGCTGAAAGACAAGTTCGCCCGTCTCGGCATTGCGGCGGAAGAAGACGATACGGCGGAGAAAACCGGCCATGGCGCGGGCAACCTGTTCGCCTGGGTGCCCCCCGCGTCCGGGTACGAAAACGCGCCGGCCATTTTCTTTACGGTGCACATGGATACGGTAAAGCCGGGTTCCGGTATCCGGCCGCGGTTGGACGACGACGGGTTCCTTCGTTCCGACGGAACGACGATCCTCGGCAGCGACGACAAGGCCGGTATCGCCGCCGTGCTGGAAGCGGTGCGGACGCTGCAGGAGCGGAACCTCCCCCATGGCCCGCTTCAGATCATCATCACGGTCGGGGAGGAAAGCGGACTCGTCGGCTCGCGCGCGATCGATCCGCGGCGCATCAAGGCGGAATACGGGTATGCGCTGGATGCCGACGGCAAAGTCGGCGGCATTGTGGTGGCGGCGCCCGCCCAGGAAAAAATCGAGGCGCGCGTCTACGGCAAATCCGCGCATGCGGGCGTCAATCCGGAAGACGGCATCAGCGCGATCCAGGTGGCCAGCGCGGCGATCTCCCGCATGCGGCTCGGACGCATCGACAGCGAGACGACGGCGAACATCGGCAGTTTTCACGGCGGCGAGGCGACCAACATCGTCTGCGATATGGCCGTCATCCGCGCGGAAGCGCGCAGTATTTCGGAAAGCAAGCTCGAGCGGCAGGTGCGGCACATGCGGGAAGCGTTTGAAGAGGCCGCCGAGGCGTACCGCACCCGCGTCGATTTCACGAGCGAACGCGTCTATCCGGCGTTCCGGTTTGAGGGCGGCGAGCCGGTCGTGCAAACCGCTGTCCGCGCCCTGCAGGCGATCGGCCGGACGCCGCGGATGGTGCGCTCCGGCGGCGGCAGCGACGCCAACAATTTCAACGGAATGGGCGTGCCGACGGTCAATCTGGCCATCGGATACGAACACATTCACACGACGAAAGAACAGCTGCCGCTGGAGGAACTGGTCAAGACCGCCGAAGCCGTCGTCGCCATTGCGCGGGAAGCGGCCGCTTCGGGGGGAGCGGAGCGCGCATGATCGCCTGGGAGGAGGCGGTCGTGGCGGACGTCGCGGAGGGCGTCAACGGCATACAGGAACTGTCGGTCGAACTGCCTGATGGAACCCGCGCCAAAGCGATCTTGTATTGCGACGAACACGGCCGGGCGGAGGCGGGCGACCGCGTGCTGCTGAACGTGACGGCCGTCCGCAAACGGCTCGGCAGCGGCGGCGTTCATTTTGTGCATGCCGTGCTGAAGTCCGGGGAGCGAGATCCGTCCGGACGCTTCCTGACACGCGGGACGAACTCGGAGGGCGCCGGCCATCTGATGAAACTGCGCTACACCTCGCTGCAGCGCGCCGTGCTGGCGGCGGAAGAGCCGGACAGCCCCTATCACGAACTGTTCAGGGAGGTGCGTCCGCTGGACGGCATGCCCGTGTTGATCGGGGAACTGCACAGCATGCTGCCGGCGGCGGTTTGCTGGCTTGTCCGCAGCGCCGCCGTCCGCGGCGGCCGTCCTCCCCGCATCGTTTACATCATGAGCGACGGCGGCGCGCTGCCGCTCGCCTTCAGCCGGCATGCGGCGGCGCTGCGCCGTCTCGGTTGGATTTGCGGCACGGTGACATACGGCCATGCCTACGGCGGCGATTTGGAGACGATGAACAAATACTCCGCGCTGACGGCCGCCCGGCACGCGCTCGCCGCGGACATCGCCATCGCCGCCATGGGACCGGGCATCGCGGGAACAGGGACACCGCTCGGCCACACCGGCGTGGAAACCGGTGAAATCGCCCACGCGGTGCGGCAGCTCGGCGGGCGCCCGGTGCTGATCCCGCGCGTCAGCTTCGCCGACGTCCGGGACCGCCACCGCGGGATCAGTCACCACCTGCTGGCCGTGCTGAAGCATGTCGTGGCGTTCCCCGTCGCGCTGCCGCTGCCGTCATCGCTCACCGCGGAACAAAAAGCGGTGATCGAACGGCAGTTCTCCGCTGCGGGATGCGGCGGCGGCCACCGCATCGACTGGGTGGAAGGCATCGATCCGGCGGAAGTGGAGCGGGCGCTTGAAGCCTATCCCGAGCGGGTGACGTCGATGGGGCGCGGTTTTGCGGAAGATCCCGCCTTTTTCTTATCGGTGTGCGCGGCCGCCGAGGCCGCCGCGGAGCACCTGTAGCCGCGGCGTGTGCCCGCCGGCCGGAGAAAGGCGACGGCACACGTCGATGAGGCGCGTGTCGGCGGACGGAAACTGTTTGTTCCATTGCGCCAATTTCCACCGGATCTCCCACGCTTTTCCGATCAGGCGTACGTGATTCGGTGCGACATAGCTTTTCATCGCGCATCCCTGCCTTGTCTGGCCGCCGCCCGCGCCTGGGGCGGCCGCCGGAATTCGCCGCGGTTGGCCGCGTTTGCTTCCACTATATGCCGGAAGCGGACAAGTTATGCGATGCCGGAAATGGGCAAGTTGTGCGATGCCGGAAATGGGCAAGTTGTGCGATGCCGGAAATGGGCAAGTATGCGATGCCAGAAACGGACAAGTAGTGCGATGCCGGAAGCGGACAAGCTGTGCGGCGAAGAACGCCGCGGGAACTCGGGCACCGCTCCCTGGCAGCGCATCACCATCACAAAAGGAGCGAATGACAACGTGTTTGATCGAAACCGGTTTGAAGAAAAAACGTGGAAAACGGAAACCGTCTTCCAGGGCCGCATCATCTCGCTGCAGGTGGAGCATGTGACGCTCCCCGACGGCACCCGCTCGACGAGGGAAGTGGTCAAACATCCCGGAGCGGTGGCCGTTCTCGCCGTGCACGAAGGAAAGATGCTGGTCGTGGAGCAGTACCGCAAGGCGCTGCAGCGGGCGCTCGTGGAAATCCCGGCCGGCAAGCTGGAGCCCGGCGAGGATCCGCTCGCGGCGGCCGCCCGGGAACTGCAGGAGGAAACCGGCTTTTCCGCGCGCGAACTCGTCCCGATTTGCTCGTTTTATACGTCCCCCGGCTTTGCCGATGAACTCATTCATTTGTATTACGCGGACCAATTGGAAAAAGGAGACGCATCCCCGGACGCGGACGAATTTTTGTCCGTACAGGCGCTGACGCTCGACGAAGCGAAACGGGCCATCGCGGACGGCGCCATCCGCGACGCGAAAACGACGTTCGCCGTGTATGCCTGGCAGCTGTATCAGATGACGGGGAGCTTCGCGTAATGCGTTCGATTTTCGCCGATCTGCACATCCACATCGGCAGCACGGACCGGGGAGAACCGGTCAAAATCAGCGCGAGCCGCAACCTGACGTTCGCCAACATCGCCAAAGAAGCGTCGGAACGAAAAGGCATCGAACTGATCGGCATTATCGATTGCCATTCGCCGGGCGTGCTGGACGACATCGAACGCTGTCTCGACGGCGGGGAAATGGACGAAGCGGCGGGCGGCGGCATCCGGTATCGCAGCACGACGATTTTGCTCGGCAGCGAAATCGAGGTGCGCGACGAAGGATTCGGCGCCGTCCACCTGCTGGTCTACATGCGCGATCTGGCGTCGATGCGCGAATTCAGCCGCTGGATGAGCCGGCATATGAAAAACGTCCGCTTAAGCTCCCAGCGCCTGCGCGTGCCCGCCCGGTCGCTGCAGCGCGAAGTGCTGGATCGCGGCGGGCTTTTGATTCCCGCGCACATTTTCACCCCGCACAAAGGGCTGTACGGCAGCGGTTCCGACCGTATGGCGGATTTGCTCGATCCCGACGGGGTGGCGGCGGTGGAGCTCGGACTCAGCGCGGACGCCGGGATGGCCGGATGGATATCCGAACTGGACCGCATGCCGCTGCTCGCCAATTCGGACGCCCATTCGCTCGGCAAAATCGCCCGCGAATACAACCGTCTTGCGCTTGTCTCGCCGTGTTTTGACGAGTTCAAGCTCGCGCTGCGGCAAAAGGACGGCCGCGCCATCGAGGCGAATTACGGGCTGCATCCGCGGCTCGGCAAATATCACCGGACTTGGTGCGCGCAGTGCCGGCGCATTTTGGACGAATCCGGCGCCGTCGTCGACCGCTGTCCGCATTGCGGCGGCCGCCGCGTCGTGCGCGGCGTGCTCGACCGCATCCGGTCGATCGCCGACCGCGACGAACCGGCCGGTCCGCCCGGCCGGCCGCCGTATCATTATCAGGTGCCGTTGGAATTCGTTCCCGGGCTTGGCCGGCGAACCCTGGAGCGGCTGCTGGAACGGTTCGGCACGGAAATGAACGTGCTGCACAGGGCGCCGGAGGACGAGCTGGCGCAAACGGCGGGGGAAAAAGCCGCCGCCTTCATTGTTTCCGCCCGGCGGGGCACGTTGCGGATCGACAGCGGCGGGGGCGGACTGTACGGCAAAGTGGTCGATGTTCCGGAGCGGGAAGACGAAAATCCGGACTCGCCGTCATAGACGCCTCCTCCTCTTCATAGGATGGGAACAGAACCGAGAGCCGGGACTAGAGGAGGACGCGACATGCGGTGGCAGCCGCCGAACATGAAAAAATATTTGCAGGAATCCGCATCGCTTTATTTGTTTGTGTCGGTGCTGTTCCTGATGGGCGTCGTTTTCGGGGCGATGCTCGTCAATGCGCTGTCGCTCGAGCAGCAGCAGGATTTGTCCCGCGCGCTCGGACAATTTTTTCAGTCGCTGGACCGGCCGGAAGATCCGGACGCTTCCCGCGCCGCAAGCTTTGCCGGCACCTTCTGGTCGCTGCTCAAATGGATCATCCTCATCTGGGCGCTCGGCCTTTCCGTGATCGGTTTGCCGTTCGTTTTGATCGTCAATTTCATCAAAGGGGTGCTGATCGGGTTCAGCGTCGGGTATTTGGTCGGGAAATATTCCTGGAAAGGACTGCTGTTCGCCCTTACCGCCGTCGTGCCGCAAAATTTGTTGGCGGTTCCCGCGCTGCTCGTGACGAGCGCCGCCGCGATATCGTTTTCCCTGTTTCTCATCCGCCACCATTTTTTCCGTCACCGCGGCAGCGTGTCCCGGCAGTTCGCCGGCTTTAACGCGGTCGTCATCGTCATGGCGGTCGTCATGGCGGCCGTTTCGGCGATGGAAACCTTTGTGACGCCCGAGCTCTTGCGATGGATAGCTCCCCGGCTGGTCGGAGCTTGAAGGCACACCGGTTTGGGAATTTTCTTTCTTAATAATCATTCCAATGACGTTGACTTCCGGCGAATTTCCCCCCTATAATGAATGTAACACGGCGACGATGCCGGCCGGAGTTCCGGTGAGCCGCGTTCATTCACCTTCAGGGGGACAGGCATGGAATCGCGCATTGAAAAAATCAAGCAGCAACTGCAGTCGCAAGGTTACAAGCTGACCCCTCAAAGGGAGGCCACCGTGCGGGTGCTGTTGGAAAACGAGGAAGATCATCTGAGCGCGGAAGACGTGTTCATGCTGGTCAAGGACAAGGCGCCCGAGATCGGCCTGGCGACGGTGTACCGCACGCTGGAACTGCTGACGGATCTGCACGTCGTGGAAAAAATGAACTTCGGCGACGGCATCGCCCGGTACGATTTGCGCAATGAGAGCAGCAACCACCACCATCACCATCTCATCTGCGTAAAATGCGGCGCGGTCGATGAAATCATGGAAGATTGGCTGCTGCCCCTGGAAGAGCGGCTGCAGCGCGAATACCATTTTCTCGTGCTCGATCACCGGCTGGATTTCCAGGGCATTTGCCACCGGTGCAGGGGCGACGAACCAAAATCATAACGCGGGCGGCTGCGGCGAGCGGCACCCCGCTCCGGCAGGCGCGCGGACGAAAGTTCGCGCGCTTTTTTGGCATGATTGGCAATTGCGTCCTCCGGGCATATTAAACGAAAATCCAAGTCCAGGAGGAGATGCAAGATGGCTACCGTGTTGGAACGAACGGCGGTGCCTTCCCCGCAAAAGAAATTGATGAACCGGGTGGCGGTGGTGACGGGCGCCGGCTCCGGCATCGGCCGCGCGGCCGCGATCCGGCTGGCGGAAGCCGGGGCGAACGTATGCCTTGTCGATCTGAAAAACGGCCGCACGCAAGAGGTGGAGCAGCAGATCAACCGCATCCGCACGGCGGAGGGCGTCGGCCCGCAGGCGATCGCCGTCGATGCGGACGTCGCCGATCCCGCGCGCATGCAGGCTGCCGTGGAAGCGGCGGTGCGGACGTGGGGGCGGCTGGATATCGTATTCGCCAACGCCGGCGTCAACGGCAAAATTGCGCCCATTGAGGAACTGACGCCCGAAGACTGGGACCACACGTTGTCCACCAATCTGAAAAGCACGTTCCTGACCGTCAAATATGCCGTTCCGCACATGAAACAGCGCGGCGGGAGCATCATCATCACGAGCTCGATCAACGGCAGCCGCAGCTTTTCCGGATTCGGCTTTTCGGCCTACAGCACGTCCAAGGCCGGTCAGGTCGCCTTCGCCAAAATGGCGGCGCTGGAGCTCGCCCGCTATCGCATTCGCGTCAACGCGATCTGCCCCGGCTCGATCCGCACCAACATCGATGAAAATACTTACGTTTCCCCGTCGGTCGAGCACATCAAAATTCCCGTATATTATCCGGAAGGCAGCCAGCCGCTGGAACGCGCGCCCGGCCGTCCCGAACAGGTGGCGGATTTGGTGCTGTTTCTCGCGTCGGACGAATCGAGCCACATTACCGGCAGCGAGATCGTGATCGACGGAGCGGAATCGCTCTTGTAAGGGGGGGGGACCCGATGATCATCGGGGTGCCGAAGGAAGTCAAAAACAACGAATTCCGCGTCGCCCTGACTCCGGCGGGCGCCCATGCGCTCGCGGCGGCAGGCCACGAGGTGCTCGTGGAGCGCGGTGCCGGGAAAGGCAGCGGCTTTGCGGACGAGGAATTTGTCGGCGCGGGCGCGAAAATCGCTGCCGACGCGGCGGAAGTGTGGGGCCGCGCGGACTTGGTCCTGAAAGTGAAGGAGCCGCAGCCCGAGGAGTTTGTCCATTTTCGCGAAGGTCAAATGCTGTTCACCTATTTGCATTTGGCGGCCGCGGTGCCGCTGGCGCACGAGCTCGTCCGGAAACGGGTGACGGCGATCGCCTACGAAACCGTCCAGCTGGACAGCGGCGCGCTGCCGCTCCTGACGCCGATGAGCGAGGTCGCGGGGCGCATGTCCGTGCAGGTCGGCGCGCAGTTTCTGGAAGCTTTCCATGGCGGCCGCGGCGTGCTGCTCGGCGGCATACCCGGCGTGCCTCCGGCCGACGTCGTCATCGTCGGCGGCGGCACGGTCGGCACGAACGCGGCGAAGATGGCGCTCGGGCTCGGCGCGAGCGTGACCGTCCTCGACAAATCGGCGGATCGGCTGCGCGCGCTGGACGATCTGTTTCTCGGCCGCGTCACCACGCTGATGTCCAACGCCTACAACATCGCCGCCGCCGTACGGAAGGCCGATCTTTTGATCGGCGCCGTGCTCATTCCGGGGGCGAAGGCGCCGAAGCTCGTGACGGAAGAAATGGTGAAAACGATGAAAGCCGGAGCGGTCATCGTGGACGTGGCCGTCGACCAGGGCGGTTCCGTCGAAACCGTCGACCGCGTCACGACGCACAGCGACCCGGTGTACGTCAAGCACGGCGTCGTTCATTACGCGGTCAGCAACATTCCGGGCGCGGTTCCGCGCACTTCGACGCTCGGTTTGACGAACGTCACGCTCCCCTACGTGCTGGATCTGGCCAACAAAGGGTTCGAACGGGCGGTGCGCGAGAGCGTCCCCTTGAGCCGGGGAGTGAACGCGCACGCGGGGCAAATCGTGCATGAAGCGGTCGCCCGCGACGTCGGACTTCCCTATGTGCCGCTTACGGAAACGATTTCGGTCATAAACCGGCCCTGATCGTCATACGGTATCGTGAAGCTTGTTCACGTTCTTCACGATGGCAAACCGCGGCGAAAGGGGCGATTGGCTTGGTCGTGTCGCTTAGGAAGTGGTTGGACCGGCTGAAATATGTCGTGCTGTTTTTGTTGTTCAGCTGCGTGTTGTCCTATTTGTTCCGCCATTTTGCCGATTGGATCGAACCGCGCGAGCCGTACCGCGAACCGAGGGGGCACGCGGTGAAAGTGGACGGGGAACCGGCTCCAGGAACGGGAGTTTCGATGGCGGAGCGGCTGAAATTTTTTTACTGGTACGGCGAATAGGTTCGGATCGGCAGGATTTTGCCGGCGCATTGTGGAATTACCTCTGTCGGAACGGATTCCGTCGGAGGTGCCAGACAGATGTTGGAACGGCTGCAGTCCTATATGCAGTATCTCGCCGCGGAGCGGGGGTTGTCCCGCAACACGTTGGAATCGTATGAACGGGATCTGACGCAATTTGTGGCGTTTTTGAAGGAACGTCAGGTGAACGACCCGCGAATGGTGGCCAAACCGCATTTGACGGACTACCTGATGCGGCTGAAACAGCAAGGCAAATCGCCGGCGACCGTCGCCCGGGCAACGGTGGCGATTCGGTCGTTTTTCCAATTTTTGTACCGGGAAAAGGAAATTGACGCGGACCCGTCCCAGCTGCTCGGGGTGCCCAAACGGGAGCGCAGGCTGCCGAAAGCGATGACGATGGAAGAAGTGGAGCGCTTGCTCGACATTCCCGACGACGCGACGCCGCAGGCGGCGCGGGACAAGGCGATGCTGGAACTGTTGTACGCGACCGGCATGCGCGTGTCGGAGCTTTTGTCGCTCGACCTTTCCGACCTGCAGCTGAACATGGGGTTCGTGCGCTGTTTCGGCAAAGGGTCCAAAGAACGCATCGTCCCGGTCGGCAAAACCGCGATCCGGTGCCTGGAGGCGTACTTGAACGGCAGAAGGGCCGAACTGTTGAACGGAAACAGCGCGTCCGCGGTGTTTGTCAACCGCCGGGGGCAGCGGCTGACCCGGCAAGGATTTTGGAAAATCGTCAAACGGCGCGCCGAGGAGGCGGGCATCCGCAAGGCGATAACGCCGCATACGCTGCGGCATTCGTTCGCGACGCATTTGCTGGAAAACGGAGCGGACCTGCGCGCCGTGCAGGTGATGCTCGGCCATGCGGACATCGGCACGACGCAAATTTATACGCATGTCACCCATAAGCGCATGAAGGAAGTGTACGACTGGACGCATCCGCGCGCCAAAATCGGAAAGGATGGACGGCCATGAGAGCGGCGGCGCCGGTCGCGCCGCAGCGACGCCTGGCTGCTCCCGATTTGGCGAGAGGATTCGCCCTGTTCGGCATCCTGCTCGTCAACTTGCCGGGGTTTTCCGAGCCGATGCACGAGCAGTTGATGGGCTTGAAGACGTATGATCGTCCCTGGGACCAGTGGGTGTATACGGCGCTGCAGTTTGCCGTGCAGGGGAAGTTTTATCCTTTGTTTGCGTTCCTGTTCGGATTCGGTTTTGTCATGATCATGAAGCGGGCGGCGCAAAAAGGCGGACGGCCGGTGCCGCTGATGACGCGCCGGCTGCTGTTTTTGCTGCTTTTGGGCGCGCTGCACGCCGTGTTGTTTTGGTGGGGCGACATTTTGTTCACCTACGCCGTCGCCGGATTTGTGCTGCTGTTGTTTCGCCGCTGTACGCCGCGGACGCTCGTCATCTGGGCGGTGGCGATCGCCTGCTGCATGACGCTTGTACAGTCCTCCGTCGTCGGGCTCGCTTCGCTCAGCGAATCCGTGGCGCCGGATACGTGGGCGGAGGAAATGCGCAAGGTGGAAGAAAGATACATGGCGGAGGCGGAAGCGTCCCGCGCGGCGTATGCCGGGTCCTACGCCGACGCTTTGCGGCAGCGGCTGCGCGATCTTGCGGTCGTGGCGGAAAACTTGCCGTTTGCCGTGCTGAGCGTGCTGCCGATGTTCCTCGTCGGCGCCGCCTGGGCGGCCGCGGACGGATGGGAGCGCGCGGAACGGGACCGGCGCTGGCTGCTTCGGCTGTGGACGGCCGCGCTGGCGGTCGCGCTGCCTTTGTCCGTGGTGAAATATTGGTGCCTGACGCGGATGGATTGGCTCCATCCTTCCTCCTATGACATCCTGTACCAGTTTTGCGTTTCCTTCGGCGATCCGGCGGCCGGCCTGTTTTACGCGTTTACGCTTGTGCTGCTGGGTTCCGCCTTGCCATCCCGCGCCTGGCAGCGTCCGCTGGTTGCCGCGGGCAGGCTCAGCCTCAGCCTGTATTTGATGCAAACGCTCCTGTGCACGACGATTTTTTACGGGTACGGTCTGAACCAGTTCGGCAAATGGGGACCGGCGTCTCTGGCCGTGCTGGCGCTGGCGATTTACGCGTTCCAGCTCGCGGCGGCCGCGCTGTGGACGCGCCGCTTTGCGTACGGACCGATGGAGCGGCTGTGGAGAGCCGTCACCTACGGGCGTGCTCCCACGCTTGACGTCAGAAAGGAGAGAGCGGAATCATGACATTTCGTCGTATCGCGCTGATCGTGCTCGACAGCGTCGGCATCGGCGAGCTTCCCGACGCGGACGCGTTCGGCGACCGCGGCGCCGACACGCTCGGCCATATCGCCGGCCGCGTGGAGGGGTTTGCGCTGCCCCATATGGCCGAGCTCGGGCTCGGCCTTATCGCGCCGCTCGCGAGCGTACCCGCGGTGTCGGATCCGCGCGCCTGCTACGGCAAGATGGCGGAGGTATCGGCCGGAAAAGACACGATGACCGGACATTGGGAATTGATGGGCTTGCGCATCGACACCGCGTTTCAAACGTATCCGGACGGTTTCCCCGCGGAATTGATCCGCGCCTTTGAAGCGGCGACCGGCCGCGCGGTCATCGGCAACAAACCGGCGTCCGGCACGGAGATTATCGCCGAACTGGGCGAACGGCAGATGCGCACGGGGGCGTGGATCGTCTACACGTCCGCCGACAGCGTGTTTCAGATCGCCGCGCACGAAGACGTGATCCCGCTGGAGGAGCTGTATGCCGCCTGCGAAACGGCGAGAAGGATGACGCTGGACGCGCCGCATCGCGTCGGACGCGTCATAGCGCGGCCGTACATCGGAAAGCCCGGAGCGTTTCAGCGCACGGCCAACCGCCGCGACTATGCGCTGAAACCGCCGGCGCCGACGGTGATGAACCGGCTGCAGGAGGCGGGCTTCGACTGCCTGGCCGTCGGCAAAATCAGCGACATCTACTCCGGAGAAGGCGTGACGCAGTCTTTCAAGACGAAAAGCAACGCGCACGGCATCGACCGGACGGCGGAGCTGCTGGATACGGCGTTTCACGGGCTCTTGTTCACCAATCTCGTCGATTTCGACGCGCTGTACGGCCATCGGCGCGATCCCGAAGGTTACGCGCGGGCGCTGATGGAATTCGACCGGCGGCTGCCCGACATTCTGTCGCGCGTCGGTCGTGACGATTTGCTGATCATCACCGCCGATCACGGCAACGATCCGTATCATCACGGCACCGATCATACGCGCGAATACGTGCCGCTGCTCGTCTGGAATCCGGCGATGAAGAGAGGCCTGCCGCTCGGGACACGCGCCACGTTCGCGGACGTCGGCGCGACGATCGCGGCGAATTTCGGCGTCGAACCGCCGCCTGTCGGCACCAGTTTTCTGGAACGGCTGGCGGAGGCATTTTAACGCTCACGCGGAAGGAGAAGCGGTTGTACGATGAATGTGCAGTGGACGAAAGAACAGGTGGAAGAGGCCGCGGCGTGGATTCGCGGTCGGACGGACGCGCGCCCGGAGATCGGGCTGATTCTCGGCTCCGGACTCGGCGTGCTGGCGGAGGCGATGAAAGGCGCGACGGCGATTCCGTATCGCGAAATTCCGCACTTTCCGGTGTCGACGGTGGCGGGACACGCGGGCGAACTCGTCGTCGGCGAGGCCGCCGGACGCCCCGTCGTGCTGATGAACGGGCGATTCCACCTGTATGAAGGATATCCCGCCCAGGCGGTGGCGTTTCCCGTGCGCGTCATGAAGGCGCTCGGCGTGCATACGCTGGTGGTGACGAACGCCGCCGGCGGCATCAACACGACGTTTCAACCGGGCGATTTGATGCTGATCGAGGATCACCTCAACCTGACGGGCCAAAATCCGCTCGTCGGCCCCAACGACGAGTCGATCGGGCCGCGCTTTCCCGACATGTCGGAGGCGTACAGCGCCAGATTGCGCGAATTGGCGCGCGCCGTGGCGGAACAACAAGGCCTTCGTCTCGTCAGCGGCGTGTATGCGGGGCTTTTGGGTCCGTCCTATGAAACGCCGGCCGAAATTCGCATGCTGCGCGCCCTCGGCGCGGACGCGGTCGGCATGAGCACGGTGACCGAAGTGATCGCGGCGCGCCACGCGGGGCTCGAAGTGGCGGGCATTTCCTGCATCAGCAACATGGCCGCCGGCATTTTGCCGCAGCCGCTGTCGCACCGGGAAGTGATGGAGACGGCGGAGCGCGTCAAGGAGCGTTTTCTCGGACTGATTACCGGACTGCTTCCGCGCATCTAAAGCGGCACGAATAGGTTTCACAGGCGCAGGCGCGGCGGGCAGGCTGGCCAATGTGACGATGCGGGTTCGAAATCGGTCGCCTGCGCGCGACATGCACAAACGTTGCGGCCGAGAGGAGGAACCATCGATGAGGATGACGGACATCATCATGAAAAAGCGGCGCGGACTGCCGATCGATACGCGGGAAATCGAGTTTTTCGTCCGCGGGTACGCCGAAGGCGAAATTCCGGATTACCAGGCCGCCGCGCTTTTGATGGCGATCTGCTTCCGGGGCATGGACGAGCGGGAAACCGCGGACTTGACGCTGGCGATGGCGCGATCCGGGGACGAGATCGATCTGTCCGCCATCGAAGGCGTCAAGGTCGACAAACATTCGACCGGCGGCGTCGGCGACAAAATCAGCCTGATCGCCGGTCCGCTCGCCGCTTCCGTCGGCATTCCGGTCGCCAAGATGAGCGGCCGCGGGCTCGGGCACACGGGCGGCACGCTGGACAAGCTGGAAAGCATTCCGGGTTTCCGAACGTCGCTGTCCAAAGAGGCGTTTATCGATCAAGTGAACCGTCTCAAACTTGCGCTGACGGGACAAACCGCCGATCTGGCGCCGGCGGACAAAAAGCTGTACGCGCTGCGCGACGTGACGGCGACGGTCGATTCGATCCCGCTGATCGCCAGTTCCGTCATGAGCAAGAAAATCGCTTCCGGCGCGGACCGCATCGTGCTCGATGTCAAAACCGGCAGCGGCGCGTTCATGAAGTCGCGCGAAGAAGCACGCAAGCTGGCGCGCGCGATGGTGGACATCGGCAGCCGGCTCGGCCGGAAAACCGTCGCGGTCATCACCGACATGAGCCAGCCGCTCGGCCGCGAAGTCGGCAACGCCAATGAAGTGCGCGAAGCGATCGAGGTGCTGCGCGGCGGCGGGCCGGACGACGTGCGCGAAGTGGCGCTGACGATCGCCTCGCACATGGCGGCGCTCGGCGGCGCGTTCGCGTCCTGGAAGGACGCCCGGCCCGCGCTGGAAGCGGCGTTGGCCGACGGCCGCGCGCTGGAGAAGTTCCGGCAGTTCGTCGCCGCGCAGGGAGGCGACGCCGCCGTCGCGGACGATCCCGGCCGGCTGCCGCGTGCGTCGCGTACGGTGCCGGTCCGCGCGGCGGCGGACGGCACGGTGGCGGCCATCGACGCCGAGTCGATCGGCCGGGCGGCGATGATGCTCGGCGCCGGACGGCGCACCAAAGACGACGACATCGACCACGGCGCGGGCATTACGGTGATCCGCAAAATCGGCGACGACGTCCGGCAAGGCGACACGCTGTGCGAACTGCACACGAACGCGCCGGACACGGCGGCGGCGGAAGCGCTCGTCCTGGAAGCTTATACGATCGGGTCCGGTCGCGTCGAGCGCCCGCCCGCCGTCTATGAAGTGGTGGAGTAGAATCGCAGATTGCCTGAATACCGCGCGCATCTTACAGCGCCGTCCGGCCGAAGCCGGACGGTTTTTTCGTTTCAGGGAATATTTTCCGCGGCAGGCGTCAACACTGAATACTATCCAAGTTGCAGATTATCGATGCCATTTTGGGAGGTTCAATCTTACATGCAAAAACGGATTGCCGCTTTGTTGAGCTTCAGCCTGCTGCTCGGATTGCTGTTGCCCGCAGCCGTCTCAGCACGTATGTCCGAGGAACCCGCCAAGCACAAAGTGGATTTGACGCCGAACGCCAAATCCGCCATTCTGATGGACGCGGATACGGGAACGGTGTTGTTTGAGAAAAACGCCCACGAAAAACTCCCTCCGGCCAGCATTACCAAAATCATGACGATGCTGCTCGTCATGGAAGCGATCCGCGACGGCAAGCTGCGGTGGGATGAGAAAGTGTCCGCCAGCGAATACGCCGCATCCATGGGCGGATCGCAAATCTATCTGGAGCCGGGAGAACAAATGACCGTGGAAGAATTGATGAAGGGGATCGCGCTCGCTTCCGCCAACGATGCCAGCGTTGCGCTCGCCGAGCGGGTGGCCGGCTCCGAAGAAATGTTCGTGCAGATGATGAACGAACGGGCGCAGGAACTCGGCATGAAGAACACGCATTTCGCCAACACGAACGGTCTTCCCGCCGAAGGACATTATACGACGGCCTACGATATCGCGATCATGTCGAGAGAGCTGCTGAAGTACGAACAGATTACGAAGTTCACGGGAAAATACCAGGACTATTTGCGCCAGAATACGGAGAAACCGTTTTGGCTCGTCAACACGAACAAGCTCGTGCGGTTTTATTCCGGCGCAGACGGTCTGAAAACGGGATATACGAGCGAAGCGAAATACTGCTTGAGCGCCACCGCCAAACGCGGCGACTTTCGCGTCATCGCCGTCGTGCTCGGCGAGCCGAACGCCAAAACGCGCAACACCGAAGTGACGCGCATGTTCGACTACGCGTTTTCGCAATATGAAGTGTTCCCGATCGTGAAGGCCGGGGAATCGCTGGGCGTGCTGCCGATCGTCAAGGGGAGCGAGAAGCAGCTGGAACTGAAAGCGGACCGCACGTTCAGCGTGCTGGTGAAAAAAGGCGCCGCGTCCGGCAATCTGCGTCACGAGGTCATCTTGGACAAAGTCAAGGCGCCGCTTTCCAAAGGCCAGCCGATCGGCAAACTCGTCATCTACGCCAATGAAAAACCGCTGAAAGAGTTCGTCCTCACCTCGCCGAAGGATGTGAAGCGCGCGGGATGGTGGACGCTGTTCAGGCGGACGATGTCCCGCGCGTTGATGCTGGATTAGCGGCATGCGGATTTTCGTCGAAACGAATCCGCCGGCAATAGGCGGGAATTGTCGCAAGATGACCGGTTCCTTCTAGTTTTGTCGCCATGCAGGAAAAGCGGCGGCCGACAGCGAAAAGCAAGCAGTGGGAAACGAATGGGGAGGAGTGAAGCGGCTGATGAGCCTCAAGGTGGACATGGCCTCCGTCGGTACCACATTGGTCGTTCGGCTGAAAGGCGAGCTGGACCACCACACGTCGGAGCAGTTAAAGCAAAAACTGGAACGGGAAATTGCCGGCGGCGGCGTCGAAAATCTCGTGCTCAGCCTGAAAGAATTGACGTTTATGGACAGCTCGGGACTCGGCGTCATCCTGGGCCGGTACAAGCAAATCTCCGGTCGCGGGGGGAAGATGGTCGTCTGCGACGTCGCTCCGTCCGTGCACCGTCTGTTCGACATGTCGGGGCTGTTCAAGATTTTGCAGCTGGAACAGAACGAGAGCGACGCGCTCTTGAGTTTGGGGGTCGTATCATGAACGGGGCCAATTTCATGAAGCTGCAGTTTGCCAGCAGGTCGGAAAACGAGGCGTTTGCGCGCGTGGCGGTCGCCGCCTTCGTCGCGCAGCTGGACCCGAACATGGACGAGTTGACGGATATCAAGACCGTCGTTTCCGAAGCGGTGACCAACTCGATCATTCACGGTTACGATTCCCAACCTGACGGCGTGGTGACGATCACCGCCGTGATGGAGGGAGAGACGGTCATCATCACGGTGGAAGACCAGGGGCGCGGCATCGAAGACATCGAACAGGCGAGGCAGCCGATGTACACGTCCAGACCGGAGTTGGAACGGTCCGGCATGGGATTCACGATCATGGAAAATTTCATGGACGAAGTCGAAGTGGTGTCCACTCCCGGTCACGGCACCGCGGTGCGCATGAAAAAGCGGATCGAATCCAAAAAAGCGCTGTACAATTAGGAGCGAATGCCATGGATGTCGATTTCAGGAACGCGCCCCAACCTTATTTGGACGATGCGGAAGTGAAGCGGCTGATCGCGCTGAGCCAGTCGGGCGACATGCGCGCCCGGGACACGCTCGTCAACTGCAACATGCGGCTCGTATGGTCCGTCGTGCAGCGCTTCCTCAACCGGGGCTACGAACCGGAGGATCTGTTTCAGATCGGCTGTATCGGCCTCTTGAAATCGGTGGACAAATTCGACTTGTCCTTCGACGTGAAATTTTCCACGTACGCCGTGCCGATGATCATCGGCGAAATCCAGCGTTTTTTGCGCGACGACGGCACGGTCAAGGTCAGCCGTTCGCTAAAGGAAATGGCCAACAAAATCCGCAAGACGAAAGACGAGCTCGCCAAAACGCTCGGACGCATCCCGACCGTGAAGGAAATCGCGGAAGAGCTGCAGGTGACGCCGGAAGAAGTCGTGTTTGCTCAGGAAGCGAACAAACCGCCTTCCTCGATCCACGAAACCGTGTTCGAAAACGACGGCGATCCGATTACGCTGATGGACCAGATCGCGGACGAGTCGCAGGAAAAATGGTTCGACAAACTCGCGCTCGGCGAGGCGATCGGGACGCTGTCGGAACGCGAGCGGCTGATCGTGTATTTGCGCTATTTCAAGGACCAGACCCAGTCGGAAGTGGCGGACCGGCTCGGCATCTCGCAGGTGCAAGTTTCCCGCCTCGAAAAGAAAATCTTGAAAACGATCCGAGACCAGATCGCTCAATGAGTGTTCTGGTCTTTTTCGTGCATACTAATGGCAAAAAAGGAGTGGTCGCATGGCTTCCGCCGCTCCGGACACGCCGACGCTTTACATTCGCCTGCGAAAACGGGTGAGGATGGCGAAGGGAACGCCGATCTTGCTCGGGCGGGTGGCGCAAATCCTGATCGAACCGGAATGGGAGGAACCGCTGAAACGGATCGTGCTGCACACGCCGAATGAAACGGACGGCAATTATGTGGTGATCGACATGATGACGGTCGTCCGCAAAGTGAAGGAGCTCATTCCCCATGTGACCGTGGAACATTTCGGCGAACCGCAAACCGTCGTCGAACTGAAGGACGCTTCCGCCTCGGCCGGAAGCCGGTTCCTGCTCGTTCCGGTATGGCTGCTCCTGTTCGTCGGGTCGGGGCTCGCCATCATGAATTTTCACACCGATGTCAGCATGCAGGAAGTGCACCGCAAGCTGTTTTGGATGATCACCGGCAGGCGGGACGCGCACCCGCTGATCATGCAAATCCCGTATTCGCTCGGCGTCGGTGCGGGCATGGTCATTTTCTTCAACCGGCTGTTCCGCAAAAAGTTCAACGAGGAACCGAACCCGCTGGAGGTGGAAATGTTCATGTACGAGGAGAGCGTCCACCAATACGTCGTCAAGGACGAGTTTGACAAGCGGCAGGAGAGTGGGCGGGAATGACGGAATGGTGTCTCGCCGCGGCGGCGGCGTTCACCGGGTTGGCCGGGGGATTGGCGGTCGGCAGCGGTTTTGTCGCGTTTATCACCGTGTTGGACTTGATCCCGAGGCTGGCGCAAATCGCGCGCCTGCGGCGCACGCAGTCTTTGGAGGCGGCCGTGGTGGCGGGAGTGGTGTTCTTTACCGTGGCGGACTTTGCGGAAATGCAGTTCGGGATGTTTGCGGCCGGCGCGGGCGTCGTCGGCTTGCTGTGCGGTATGTTCGTCGGCATGCTGGCGGCGGCGCTGACGGAAGTGCTGAACGTATTTCCGATTTTGGCCAAACGGCTTCGCCTGCACGGGCACATCGCCTGGCTGCTTCTCGCGATGGTGCTCGGCAAAGTGGCGGGTTCGCTGTTTGACTGGACCGTTTTCCGCATGCTGCCGTTTTGAATCCGTTTTGATTTGCATTCATGTTCTCGCGGAAACGGGCTTTCACCCACATCACATTGACGACCAGAAAGAAGAAAGGCGGAGCGGCATGAAAACACCGAGCAAAACGACGGGAAAAGCGCGCGGCGGCGCGAAATCCGAAAACGGCAAACTCCACGTGGACCGGGAAGGCAACCTGTATAACGAGTATGAAGTGTTGACCGACGAAGAGCTGAAATGGATGAACATGGTGGCCGTTTCCCCCCGTATGGAGGACAACAAGCGCGCCCTGGAGGAACAGTTCGGGCTGAATACGAGCTTTGACGTCAAGTTTCGGGAAATGACGTTCGGCGAAAAAGCGACGGGTTTGTTGTATTTGAACGGGTTTGCCAAGGATGAGGTGCTGACGATGATCCAAATGCGCCTCTCCATGCTGGACAAAGGGGAGCTCGTTCCCCGTGCGCTGGCCAAATTGTTTGAAAAGTATATCCCGCACATTCAGGTCGAACTGGTGTCGACGATCCCGGACGCGATTTTGAAAGTGATGATGGGCGGCAGCGCGCTGTTCATCGAAGGGGAAGACCAGGCGATCGTCATGGACGTCAAGCAGTATCCCGTCCGCAGCATCGAGGAACCGAGCCTGGAGCGGGTCGTGCGCGGCTCCCGCGACGGATTTACGGAAACGCTGCTGACCAATGTGACCCTCGTCCGCCGCAGGCTGCGCGATCCGAGGCTGAAGTTCGAAGTGACGATGGTGGGCGAACGTTCCAAGATCGAAGTGTGCATCGCCTACATTAACGACATCGCCGATCTTGACCTCGTGGAAAACGTGAAGGACAAAATCCGGAAGGTCAAGATCGACGGCATTCCGCTCGCGGACAAGCAGCTGGAAGAAATCATCATCGGCAAAAACTGGAACCCGTACCCGCAGGTGCGGTACTCCGAGCGTCCGGACGTCATCGCCAGCCATTTGCTGGAGGGCCATATCGTCGTGTTTGTCGATACGTCTCCGAGCGTGATGATTTTGCCGACGACGTTTTTCCATCTCGTGCAGCACGCGGAGGAATACCGGCAGACGCCGTTCATGGGCACTTATTTGCGGTGGGTGCGGTTTTTCGGTATTTTCGTTTCGCTGTTTTTGCTGCCGGCCTGGCTTTTGTTCGTCATGGAACCGCAGCTGCTGCCGCGTTCGCTCGATTTTATCGGCCCGGCCGAGAAGGCGGACATTCCGCTGTTCGGGCAAATTTTGGTGGCGGAATTCGGCATCGATCTGATGCGGCTCGCGGCAGTGCACACCCCGACGCCGCTGGCGACGGCGATGGGTTTGATCGCGGCCGTGCTGATCGGCGAAATCGCGGTGAAAGTCGGTCTGTTTGTCAATGAGGTCATTTTGTACATTTCGCTCGCGGCGCTCGGCATGTTCGCGACACCCAACTACGAGCTGTCGATGGCCAACCGGGTCGTGCGCCTGCTGTTGCTCGTGGCGGTCGCGCTGTTCAAGGCGCCCGGGCTGATCGCCGGCAGCACGCTGGTCATTATCCTGCTCGCAGTGCAGCGTTCGTTTCATTCGCCGTATTTGTGGCCGTTTATCCCGTTTGACGCCAAGGCGTTTTTCACGCTGTTCATCCGCATCCCGACCGGCAGAAAATTGTACCGGCCCAGTTTGCTCAAGACCGCGGATTCCACAAGAAAACCGTCTTGACCGTTTGCATCGGGACATTGCCCCGCGGCGGCGGAACGTCCCCCGCTTCGGACGGCGGCGGCATCCGCTGCCGTACATCTTCAAATTGAAACCGACGGTCGGACCGTTTCTGACACGTAGTTGACACGGTTATTGAAACATGCCGGATGATATGTTACGTTTAAAAAAATGAAAGGAATCCACTTTTCCGCCGGATCCGCTGATCAGGATCGTCGTGGAATAGGTCGAGAGGAGAAACGAAAGTGTATTTGCATGGGACAAGCAGGATCAACGAGCGGGGGCATTTGGAAATCGGCGGATGCGACACGACGGAACTCGTTGCCCGGTTCGGCACGCCGCTGTACGTCATGGACGAAACGTATATCCGTAACCGCATGCGCGAGTATGTGCAGGCGTTTCAAAAGACGGGAATTCCGTTTCAGGTCGCTTACGCCAGCAAGGCGTTCTGCGTGATGGCGATGTGCCGCATTGCGGAGGAGGAAGGGTTGTCCCTGGACGTCGTGTCCGAGGGGGAACTTTACACCGCGCTGCAGGCCGGTTTTCCCGCGGAGCGCATCCATTTTCACGGCAACAACAAGACGCCGGCGGAAATCGAATTTGCGATCGACGCGGGGATCGGCTGTTTTGTGGTGGACAATTTCGACGAGCTTGCGCTATTGGAACATATCGCCGCGGAAAAGGCGGTGCGCGTGAAGGCGCTGCTTCGGGTAACGCCCGGCGTGGAGGCGCACACGCACGAATTCATTTCGACGGGACAGACCGATTCCAAGTTCGGTTTTGACATCGGCACCGGCGCGGCCATGCGGGCGGTGGAGGACGCCATCGGCTCGAAGCACATTCAGCTGCTCGGCCTGCACTCCCACATCGGCTCGCAAATTTTCGAGACGGAAGGATTCGCGGCGGCGATCGGAAAGCTGGCCGAGTTTTCCGGCAAAGTGAGAGAAGCGTTCGGATTCGAGTTCCGGGTTATCAACGTCGGCGGCGGATTCGGCATCCGCTACACGGAGGAAGACGCGCCTCTCAGCCCGGCCCGATACGTGGAAGCGATCGCGGAGGCGGTGCGCACGCAGTTCGGCGCGATCGGATACCCGACGCCGGAAATTTGGATCGAACCGGGACGCAGCATCGCGGGAGAAGCCGGCACCACCTTGTATACGGTGGGCACGCACAAGGACATCCCGGGCGTTCGCAAGTATATTTCCGTCGACGGCGGCATGTCCGACAACCCGAGATTTGCGCTGTACGGGGCGAAATACGAAGCGATGCTCGCCAACCGGGCGAACGATCCCGCCGAGGAAACCGTCACCGTGGCCGGCAAGGCTTGCGAAAGCGGCGACAAACTCATCGTCGACATCCGGCTGCCGAAAGCGAAGTCCGGCGACATTCTGGCGGTATCCTGCACGGGCGCGTACAACTACTCCATGGCCAGCAACTATAATCGCATCCCGCGGCCCGCGGTGGTGTTCGTCCGCGACGGACAGGCGGATATTGTCGTCGAAAGGGAGACGAGGGCCGATTTGATTGCGAAGGACGTTATTCCGGAACGGCTGCGCAAGAAGGCGGAAGTCAACCGGATCTGACCACATAAACGCGGCGGCGTTGTCGCTGCGCGATATTCGAACGGGGCGGAGGAATTCCGCTCCGTTTGTTCGTTTGTGTCGCAGCTGATGCGCTGCCGTATGCGATGTCCCGTCGAGCGTTAGGTTCTCCGCGGTGAGTGCTGCGGTCGGCCGGAATTGGGCTCGTTTCAGATCGTCGTGACGGTGGATGGGCAGCGATGGAAGCGCGGCAAGTTCAAACGGTCCGATCCGCAAGGAACATTCGGGCGCCGAGTTTCGTCTAATCTTTCGCAAGATCGTCAAATGCATGCTTGTCCAAGCGACAGCTAAAGCTTCAAAAAAAGAGTGAGCTCATTGTGTTTTTCATCTTCGAGCCGAAACAAATGAGGGCATGCGAAATCATGATTCATCGACCGGCCTATTTTGTCGTGCGGTTATGAAAAATAGAGAAAGATTGACGCTCGTGATCGGAGAGGAAATCGGTTGAAGAAATCGTTCCGAGTATTGGTGATGCTAGGTTTCATGATGGTTGTGGCTGTCAGTGTGGTGAACCATGGGAAGTGGTCAAATGGAAATAATGCCGAGCAGGGGCGCGAAAATGACCCAAACAGCGTGCCGGTGGGCCAAGCGGAAACTCCGGTAATGGATTCGTACGATGACAAGATCAAGATCGTGATCGATCCGGGACACGGCGGGGAAGACCCCGGGGCGACCGGCGCCAGCGGCTCGTATGAAAAAGATTTTACTTTGGCTGTCGCGTTGAAATTGTTCCGGTTGCTGGAGAATGAGGCGGAATTTGACGTCTATTTGACCAGGGAAGACGACCGGTTTCTGTCATCGGAAACGAGGGAGCGGACCGAGGTGGCCAATTCCATCGGAGCGGACCTTTTTATTTCGCTCCATGCCAACACGTTTACGGATCAGAGCGTATCCGGCACGGAAACGTACTATTACGATGACGAATCGAAAGTTTTGGCCGATACGATCCATCCGCATGTTGTCGAGGCGACGGGATTTCCGGACCGCGGGGTAAGACAAGAAGCGTATTTCGTTTTGAAAGACACGATGATGCCGTCCATTTTGATCGAAATCGGATATATTACGAACGAGCGGGATGAGCGGTTGATGTTGACCGAATCTTTTCAGCAGGCGGTGGCGGAGTCGATTGTGGCAGGCGTGAAGGAATATGTGGCGAACCAAATGGATTCGGTCACAGAGGAATTGCGGTTTGTGCAATGAAGCTGCCTGTGCAAAGAAGATATTTGTGCCGTGCAGCGGTCCGCACGATCGAGCCGCCATTCTTGTGAAACTGCATGAGCACATGGAAGTCGACGACTTGATGGAACTGCCGGCACCTTCGACCTACGTTGCACTTTGCAAGAAATTAGTACCTGGTTATAATATATGGTATTAAAAGTTTGTCCTGCGTGGGGAAGGAGAGCTGCTCATGCATTCCATGGCTCGCATAACGGCGATTGGAACGTATGTTCCCGAACGCGTATTGGCCAACTCGGATTTGGAAGCAATGGTGGATACGAGCGACGAATGGATCGTCCGCCGTACCGGCATCAGGGAGCGGAGGGTGGCGGGGGAAGACGAGTATACGAGCGATCTTTGCATCAAAGCGGTGGAAAATTTGACGGCGCGCTATCACAAAGACTTGACGGATGTAGACTTTATTGTCGTTTGCACGGTGACGCCGGATTATCGGTTTCCGGGCACGGCGTGCCGCATTCAGGAACGGTTCGGCATACGAAGGGCAGGGGCGGTCGATCTGAACGCGACATGCGCCGGATTCGTGTACGGTCTGCATATGGCGAATGCGTTGATCGCATCGGGAATGCACCGAAAAGTGCTCGTCGTCGCCGGAGAAACGCTGACGAAAATTACGGATTACACCGACCGCACGACTTGTATTTTGTTCGGAGACGGGGCGGGAGCGGTTTTGGTGGAAAGCGGCACGCATGAACAAGAATCCGGATTCCTCGGATTTTATCTCAATTCCAAAGGCGAAGGGGGAAAACACGTATACTGCTCGGGACTTTCCCAAAAGATGGGGGATTTGCGGCTCACCGCTACCGGAAAAATTGTTCAGAACGGCAGGGAAGTGTACAAATGGGCGGTGACCGCCGTGCCCGAAGGTATTCGCACCTTGACCGGCGACAGCGGCTGGCCGCTCGACAAGGTCGACTGGCTGATTCCGCACAGCGCCAATCTCCGCATGATCGAGTCCATCTGTGAGAAAAGCGGGTTTCCAATGGAGCGTACGCTGTACAGCGTGGAACATTTTGGAAATACCTCTTCCGCTTCCATTCCGTTGGCGCTGGATCTCGGGCTGAAAGAGGGCAGGGTCAAAACGGGGGACATTTTGCTTTTGTACGGTTTCGGAGGCGGATTGGTCGAAGCCGGAGCGCTCGTTCGTTGGGTATTGTAACGTCTTCTGCCCCCGGAGTGAAAGCATACAGAGTTGTCCGCCGAACTCCTGCAGTGTCCTGCAGTTGTGCCATTGTAGCGTTCATAGTACAATACAAGGAACACCGATTACGGACAGGAGTGGAACGCATGGTGAAACAAGCGAAAATTACGATGGAAAACGGCGCGGAAATCATCATTGATTTGTTTGAAAAAGACGCGCCGAACACGGTGGCCAATTTTGAAAAGCTGGCCAACGACGGTTTCTACGACGGACTGGTGTTTCACCGCGTGATTCCCGGTTTTGTCGCCCAGGGAGGCTGCCCTTATGGTAATGGCACGGGCGGACCGGGTTACACGATCAACTGTGAAATCAATCCGAACAAGCATGAGCGCGGTTCGGTCGCGATGGCTCATGCCGGCCGAAATACGGGCGGCAGCCAGTTTTACATTTGCTATCAGCCGCAGCCGCATCTCGACGGGGAACATACGGTATTCGGCAAAGTGGTCAAAGGCATGGAACATGTCGACGCGTTCCGCGGCCGTGATCGCATGAAGACCGTGACCGTCCAAGACGTGTGACCGGACCGGAGGCATACGAAGGCGAAAGCGGTCGTGGATGAAGCATGTGTGCGGCGGATCGAGCGTTGTTGCGAACGGGCGATCTGGTCAAATCGATTCGGATATAGTACAATACGTGTAAATCTGAAGTGACCTTCGGGGCGGGGTGAAATTCCCCACCGGCGGTGATCGCGCGGGCGCACTCGCGCGTCAGCCCGTGACCCGTGCCGTCCTGGCGGCGGTACGGTGGATCCGGTGAAAGTCCGGGGCCGACAGTATAGTCTGGATGGGAGAAGGTACACAATCGCGACGCAGACGGATGTCGACTTGTCGGGGGCGAATTGTCCTCTTGCGGGATGCGGTGCCGGCTTGTTGGAGAAAGGCTGCGTATGGGCGGCGTGCGCTTGTGCGTACAATGCCGGCCTGCGCTTGCCGCTTGCCTTCATGGTAGCGTACGTGCGGCTTCCGACATGCCCGCCTTTCCGTTCGGGTCCCCATGGCTTTATTGGATGACTTTGTGTATTTTTTCACAAGTATACATTCAAGCAGGCCTTTCGAGGGACCAGACAAGCGACGGCTCAAGGGCCAAGAGGCGGTTCGCCGATCGCGGCGGCGGCCTGGAGAGGCGTTTTTTCCCCGCGGTCGTCCTTGGCTTCTGCGCGATGCGGCTTATACTCTCCCATCCCCTTTACGACGGTAAAGGGGATTTTTATTTGGCGACAACTTGGCAGATGTTGCCTATGCGGCGCAATTCACCGTGCAATTCTGCTTGTGCCGTGCAAATTTGCTTGTACCGCGGGGAGAAGGGATGGAATCATACGTGATGACGGGCATTTCGGACCAAGATTATATGGATTTGGCGTTGCGCATGGCGGAACAGACGTTGGGGCAAACCGGGTCGAACCCCGCGGTCGGGTGCGTCGTCGTCAACCGCGGCCGAATCGTCGGCATGGGTGCGCATTTGCGCATGGGAGAGGCGCATGCGGAAGTGCACGCGCTCGACATGGCGGGACCGGAGGCGGAGGGCGGCACGGTGTACGTGACATTGGAGCCGTGCAGCCATCACGGACGAACGCCTCCGTGCTGCGAACGGTTGGCGCGGGAACGCGTGAAACGGGTCGTCGTCGCCTGCGAGGACCCCAACCCGAAAGTGGCCGGCAGCGGCATCCGCTATTTGCGGGAGCGGGGCATCGAAGTGGAGGTCGGCGTTCTGCGCGAGCGGGCGCGGCTTCTCAACGAAGCGTTTTTCAAGCATATCGTCACGGGCATGCCGTTTGTCACGTTGAAAAGCGCGATGACGCTGGACGGAAAATTGGCGACCCGCACCGGCGACAGCAAGTGGATCAGCGGCGAGCGATCGCGGGAGGCCGTCCATGTCATGCGCCACCGCCACGCGGCGATCATGGTCGGCGTGGAAACGGTGCTGCGCGACAATCCCCGTCTGACGACGCGGCTTCCGTCGGGCGGACTGCATCCGGTGCGCATTATCGCGGATTCCCGCCTGCGCATCCCTCCCGACGCGAACGTGCTGCAGGACGGGTTGGCCCCGGTTATCCTGCTCACGACGGAACAAGCGGCGGAACGGGCAACCGGTTTGACGCGCCCCGGCGTGGAAGTGCTGCCTTGCGGGACGGGACCGCGGGTGGATTTGAAGCTTGCCATGAAACGGCTCGGAGAACGGGGAATCGGCTCGATCTTGCTGGAGGGCGGCGCGACCTTGAACGGCGCCATGCTGGAAGCCGGTCTCGTCGACAAACTCGTGCTGTTTATCGCGCCGAAAATCGCAGGCGGCGGAACCCGCGCCCCGTCCGTGTTCGAAAATGAAGGAGCGGACAAAATGGCCGATGCGCTGCGCATTCGGGTAGTGAAGACGGAAACGGTCGGGGAGGATTTGTGCGTGATCGGATATCCCGAATACGATCGCGAGATCGAAAAGGACAACGCCGAATAAAAAAAGGGGGGGTTCCATGTTTACGGGCATCGTGGAGGAAATCGGCGTTTTGCGCCGGGCGGAAAAGAGAGGCGAAGCGATGGTGCTGACGATCGGAGCTTCGCGCGTGCTGGAAGATGCGGCGCTGGGCGACAGCATCGCCGTGAACGGCGTGTGCCTGACGGTAACCCGCTTTGACAGCGCCAGCGTCACGATGGACGTGATGCCGGAAACGTATCGAAACACCAACTTGAAGGACCTGCGTCCCGGGGACGGCGTCAATCTGGAACGCGCGATGCGGGCGGACCGGCGGTTTGGCGGCCATATCGTGCAGGGACACGTCGACGGCGTCGGCACGATCGTCCAGCGAACGCCGGAGGGCAACGCGGTGCGGTTTCGCATTCGGCCGGACGATACTTCCCTGCTGCGCTGGATGGTGCCGCGCGGCTCCATCGCCGTGGACGGCATCAGTCTGACGCTCGTAACGGTCGAGGATGACGCGTTCACCGTTTCCATTATCCCCCATACGCTGCGCGAAACGGTGCTCAAGGACAAACATCCCGGCAGCACGGTCAACCTGGAAACCGACGTGACCGGAAAATATATTTACCGTTATCTGGAAACGATATTGGCGGCTCGGCCGGAAGCCGTCCCGCGTCCGCGCGGAGCGGAAAATCCGCGCGGCGGAGGCATGACGCGGGAATGGCTGGAACAGTTCGGTTTTTAATGACTTCCGGCCGACAAGATGCCGCTACGATCGAGGAATCGAAGAGGCCAAAGTCCGACAGCCAAGGTGCGGAGGGTGAGAAACTTGAGTGAAGAAAACATTCGTCTCGACGCCATCGAAGACGCGATATACGACCTGATTCTCGGGCGCATCATCATCGTCGTCGACGATGAAGACAGGGAAAACGAAGGCGATTTTGTCGCTTTGGCGGAAAAGGCGACGCCGGAAGTGATCAATTTCATGATCCGCGAAGGCCGCGGTCTCGTCTGCGTGCCCATTACGGAAGAACGCGCGGACGAGCTGGACCTGCCGCCGATGGTGGCGCGCAACACCGATTATCACGGCACGGCGTTTACCGTATCCGTCGATCATGTGGAAACGACGACGGGGATTTCCGCCTATGAACGTTCGCGAACCGTTCGCGCCCTGATCGATCCGGATTCACGGCCGCAATCGTTCCGCCGCCCGGGGCACGTGTTTCCGCTGATCGCCAAAAAAGGCGGCGTGCTCCGAAGAGCCGGGCACACGGAGGCGGCGGTCGATCTCGCCAAAATGTGCGGCTCCTATCCCGCCGCGGTCATCTGCGAAGTGATCAAGGAAGACGGCACGATGGCGCGGCTGCCGGACTTGTACAAAATCGCAAAAAAGCATAATATGAAACTGATCTCGATCAAAGATTTGATCGCGTATCGCAACCAGAAAGAGAAGCTGGTCCGGCGCGAAGTGGAGGTCCGGCTGCCGACCGATTACGGCGTGTTCCAGGCGGTGGCGTACACCAACGACGTGGACCGGAAAGAACATGTCGCGCTGGTGAAAGGCCAGATCGACGGCGGCAAGCCCGTGCTCGTGCGCGTCCATTCCGAGTGCCTGACCGGCGATGTGTTTCATTCGCACCGCTGCGATTGCGGACCGCAGCTGGCGGCGGCGCTGCGCCAGATCAGCGCGGAAGGCACCGGCGTGCTGCTGTACATGAGGCAGGAAGGCCGCGGCATCGGCCTCATTAACAAGCTGAAGGCCTACAAGCTGCAGGAACAAGGATTGGACACGGTGGACGCCAATTTGCGTCTCGGTTTTGCGCCGGATTTGCGGGATTACGGCATTGGCGCGCAAATTTTGAAAGATCTCGGCGTGCGGCGCATGCGGCTGTTGACCAACAATCCCCGCAAGATCAAAGGATTGGAAGGATACGGGCTCGAGGTGGTGGAGCGCGTTCCGCTGCAAATGGAGGAAAACGAGGACAACGCCCGGTATCTGCACACGAAAAAATCGAAATTGGGCCATCTGCTTCAGTTTGAAGACTAAAGCAGGGGTTGCGCATCCCACCGATGGAGAGAACTTGAGATAAGAAAACCGGCAACGCCAATTAACGCATACGGCGATTTCCTGAAGCCGCCGTGAAAGGGACGACGCGTTCCGCGCGCTAATGGCCGGCGCGCCGTCCGTACATAAGATAAAGGAGAGCTTGTATATGGTCAAAGTCTATGAAGGACATCTCGTCTCGCAGGGACTCAAATTCGGCATCGTGGTATCGAGGTTCAACGAGTTCATATCCGGAAAGCTGCTGTCGGGCGCCCTGGACGGCCTGAAACGGCACGGCGCCGCGGAAGGGGACATCGAAGTCGCCTGGGTGCCCGGCGCGTTTGAAATTCCTCTCGCCGCCCTCAAAATGGCGGAAAGCGGCAAATACGACGCGGTCATCACGCTCGGAGCGGTCATTCGCGGATCCACGCCGCATTTTGACTACGTGTGCAACGAAGCGGCCAAAGGCGTCGCGGCGGCGGCGATGAAAACCGGCATTCCGGTCATTTTCGGCATTTTGACGACCGATACGATCGAACAGGCGGTGGAACGCGCCGGCACGAAAGCGGGCAACAAAGGATACGAGGCGGCGGTGTCCGCCATCGAAACGGCGAATTTGTACCGCCAGCTGCGCGGATGAGTGCGTACCATGCAGCTGCGCTACAAGCTCGATTCCTTTGAGGGACCGCTGGATTTGCTCCTGCACCTGATCGACAAAAACGAGATCGACATTTACGATATTCCCATCGCGCGCATCACGGACCAGTATATGGAGTACATGGCGCAGGTGGACACCGTGGAACTGGAAATCGCCAGCGAGTTTCTGCTGATGGCGGCCACGCTGCTCTACATCAAAAGCAGAATGCTGCTCCCCAAACCGCCCGCGCCGGAACCGGAAGAATGGGCGGAGGAGGAAGAGATCGATCCGCGCGAAGAGCTGGTGCAGAAGCTGATCGAATATCGCAAATACAAGCTGATCGCCGAAGCGCTGCGCGATCGCGAATTGGCGCGCAGTCTGATATTTTCCCGGGAGCCGGAAGATTTGAGCGTCTATGTGCCGGAAGAACCGGTCAATCCGCTGCAGGGCATCGTGACGGCGGATTTGCTGCTCGCCTTCCGGAAAGCGATGGCCCGCGCGGTGCGAAGGGATACCGCCGCGCGCATCCGGCGCGACGAAATTTCCGTCAAGGACCGCATACGCGAAGTGCTCGGCACGCTTCGCCGAAGCGAGGGCGGGCGAACGCTGTTTTCCCGGCTCCTGGACAGCCGCCCGAGCCGGGAAGGCATAGTGGTGACCTTTCTGGCCGTGCTGGAGCTGATGAAAAACGGCATCGTCACCTGTTACCAGCATCGGCTGTTCGAGGACATTGTCATACAGTACAAAGGTGGAGACGACGATGGATTATGGGCGGATGAAATCGATTATTGAAGGGCTGCTGTTCGCCGCCGGAGACGAAGGGCTGGATGCCCGGCAGATCGCCTCCGTGCTGGAGTCGAAACCGGAAGTCGTGGCCGACATTGTGGAAGATATGAAACATGATTTCCGGCGCAGTCAGCGCGGCATCCAAATTGTGGAAATCGCCGGCGCCTATCAGCTGACGACGCTCCCGGAACACGCCCCATATTTTCAGAAACTCGCCCAATCCCCGACCCGGGCTTCGCTGTCTCAAGCGGCGCTGGAGACGTTGGCCATCATCGCCTTCAAGCAGCCGATCACCCGCGTCGACATCGAAGAAATTCGCGGCGTGAAATCCGACCGCGCGATCCAGACGCTGGCGGCACGGGGGCTGATTGAGGAAGTCGGCCGCGCCGAAGCGGTCGGACGGCCGATTTTGTACGGTACGACCAAGCAGTTTCTCGACTATTTCGGGCTCGCCGGTCTGGAAGACCTGCCCAATCCCGATCTGTTTGAAAACGGCGTAAGCCTCGAGGAAGAAACGCGGATGCTGTTTGAAAAACTCGAGGCGAGGCAAATCACCATTGACGACTGGAACGACGAACTCGTCGACAAAATTCGGACGGGGGCGGACTCGGGGGAGGATTGGAGTACGGAGGCGAGTCGCAAGGCGGATCTCGGGGCGGAAGGCTCGACGGAGGAAGGCCGCTTGGATGACGACCGCTTGGAGGAAGATTTAAGGGAGGAAAGCCGTTCGGAAGACGACCGGGAGGAAGTCGCCGGGCGGAGGTAACCGAACGAGGCCGACCGGTAAACGGGAAAGCGTATGAAATCGCCGCGCATGAATGATAATAACTCCGACGACGTCGGGGTTTTTTTCTTTTTGCCAAGCGGCGGTCCGATGCAGATGGAGGCGGCCCGCTGCGCCAACCCGGGACGGGAGGTTTGGAGAGGATATGATATGGGGTTGGATTGCGGGCGTTTTGGCGGCGTTGGTCCTGCTGATTTGCAGCAGCTTCATTTACGTCAGATTGAGATACCGCCACATCGGCCGGGACGACGATTTGGTGCTGCAAATCAAGGCGCTCTTCGGCATGATTCGCTATACATACAAATCGCCGGTCATCCGGTTTCGCGGGTGGCCGCAATTTCTCGTATCCTCGTTCAGCGCAGGACAAGACGGCGGCGAGCCAAAGGAAGTCGCATTGGATCTGCACAAGATTCGCATCTACCTGAAACGCTCCCGAATGATCAAGGAAAACACCTGGAAATGGAATGAATGGCAGTGGAAGACGATGCGGAAACTGCGCTGCACCCGTCTGAGCTGGTATACCCGCGTGGGCGCGCGCGATGCGGCGGTGACCGCCATCACCGCCGGGGCGCTGTGGGCTTGCAAATCGATGGCCGTCGGCTGGATGGCCAACCGAATCCGGATGGACGCCGTGCCGGATCTCGATGTGACCCCTTCCTTCCGTGAACCGACATTTCATATGGAACTCTCGATCGATGGAAAAGTGCGGGTGGCATCGGCGCTGTACGCCGCGCTCGACTTGGCATGGCGGATTGCGCGCGTGCGCGGCGGGCCGCGCGCCTGGGCGAAGCTTTTGTTTGCCAGGACTGCCAGCAAGAGCGGTCCCGCGGCCAAACCCAACGCCACATAATCGGCAGGAATCCTTGGCATCCTAACAATGTATCCGATCGCCATCGTTCCACTACAGGCAAGGAGGCGTAATTCATGTCAGAGCATCCGATACAGGGACTCATGCAGACGGCGATGGAAAACATCCGCGACATGGTCGATGTGAACACCATCGTCGGCGATCCGGTGGAATGTCCCGACGGCAGCGTCATCGTGCCGATTTCGCGCGTCGGGTTCGGGTTTGCCGCAGGCGGCAGCGAATGGAGAGCGGGGGACGAGCAGAACCATCGGGCGGCGGACGGCGGCGCCAGCGTGGAGCTTCCATTTGGGGGCGGCAGCGGCGGTGGCGTGTCGATTTCGCCGATCGCGTTCCTCGTCGTATCGAACGGAACGGTCAACGTCGTTCCGCTGGATCATCAGGCGCATATCGCCGAGCGTCTGATCGAGCTCGTTCCGAGGCTGGTCGACCAGCTGCAGGCGATGTTCCGCGGCCGCCGGACGGAGCCGATGCCGGTGCAGCCGGCCAACGCGCCGGTTGGAGACATCAACCGCATGATGTGACGGACAGGGGTGTTCCGGGCCGCGAAGTTTGCGGCCGGACAGCCCTGTTTTTCGTTTTCTCATAACTTGGACAACATCGCATATACATGTACATAGCAAAGGGACAACTTGGATGCATTCATTCGGCAGATGAGGTGACCATGGTGCGAAGCAAGTACAGGGGAGCGGTCTGCGCGCTGCTGCTTTCGGCGTTTCTGCTGCCGATTCCGGAAACATCCCGCGCGGTTCACGCGGACGGGCATCCGCCCGACGTGACGGCGGAGGCGGCGGCGCTGATCGACGTTGAATCGGGTAGACTGCTGTACAGCAAAAACGGCGACCGGCCGATGCGCATCGCCAGCCTGACGAAAATCATGACCGCGATCGTGGCGATCGAGCACGGACGTTTGTCCGATATGGTCAAGGTCAGCAAAAACGCATACGGAAAAGAAGGCTCGTCCATCTATTTGCGGCTCGGCGAAGAGATGTCGCTGGAACACCTGCTGTACGGATTGATGCTTCGGTCCGGCAACGATGCCGCCACCGCCATCGCGGAACATGTGGGCGGTTCCGAGGAAGGCTTCGTCCTGATGATGAACCGCAAGGCGGAAGAACTCGGATTGCAAAACACCCATTTCGCCAATCCCCACGGTTTGGACGCGGACGGGCACATGTCGACCGCGAACGACCTGGCGCGTCTGACCGCCTATGCGCTGAAAAACCCCGTGTTCCGGGAAATCGTCAAAACCGAACGCAAAACCGCCCCGAATCCGAACGACCCGTGGGATTACGTCTGGCGAAACAAAAATAAAATGCTCCGGCTCTATGAAGGGGCGGACGGTGTCAAAACCGGTTTCACCAAAGCCGCGGGCAGATGTCTCGTCTCCTCGGCGACGCGGAACGGACAGCAGCTCGCCGCGGTGACGCTGCGCGCGTCCAACGACTGGAACGATCACGCGAAACTGCTCGATTTCGGATTTGCCCATTACGAACTGGAAACCTTGGTGCGCAAAGGCGCCAACATTCAAGGCACCGATCTCGTGGCGGAGCGATCGTTCCGGTATTCCTTGACCGCCGAAGAAAAATCGTCCGTCCGCCTGATTCTGGACAAACTGCCGGAACATTCGCTTGATTATGCGCTGGGATTGCGAGGGAGGCTGCGTATCGAAGTCGGAGGAGATACGATCGGCCAAGTGCCGGTGGTCGAACAGGGCAGTCCCCGGCTGATGCGCGCGGATACCGCTTTCGGGCACATGTTCCCCGGCGCGCCGGAAGAAGCGCAGCCGACCGATGCGGTGTCGTCTTTTCTGCGCGTGCTGCGCACCGTATTTTGCGAAGTGCTGTCCTAGCGTTTGGCAATAACGCCTGCCGCAAGCGCCGATCGAATTCGCGAGGGGAGGAATGGCTTTGGTCAACGCCGTATGGCTGTTTTTGATCGTGTTCGGATTTGTGTTCGGTGCCGTCAACGGCAACATCGAGGAGGTGACGAAGGCGGCGTTTGAGGGCGCGCAGACCGGCGTAACCGTCTGCATCGGACTCGTGAGCGTCATCGTATTTTGGCTGGGCATGATGAGAATCGGCGAAGACGCCGGCTTGCTGCGCTTGTTGGGGAAGTGGATGTATCCGATCGTGCGGTTTCTGTTTCCGGACGTGCCGAAAAATCATCCCGCCCTCGGATACATCTTGTCCAACATGAGCGCCAACGTGCTCGGCCTCGGCAACGCGGCCACGCCGATGGGCATCAAGGCGATGCAGGAACTGCAGAAACTGAACGCGGACAAGGAATCCGCGTCCGCCGCCATGTGCACGCTGCTGGCGCTGAACACGTCCAGCATCACCCTGATTCCGACAACCCTCATCGCCATCCGCATGAATTTCGGTTCCGCCAATCCGGCGGAAATCGTCGGGACGACGCTGATCGCTACCGCGATCGCCACCACCTTCGCGATCCTGCTCGACCGGTGGTACCGCTTCCGCACGTTCGGCCCCCACGTTCCGGCGCGTTCCGGCACGATCAGCCGGAAAGGTTGAGCCGCCATGTACGAGATCGTCAACCTGTTGTCCGTTTGGGCGATCCCCGTGATGATCGCCTTCATTCCGCTGTACGCGCACTACCGCAAAGTGCCGGTGTTCGAAACGTTCGTCGAAGGGGCCAAAGACGGATTTGACACCGCCATCCGCATCATTCCGCATCTCGTCGGCATGATGGTCGCCATCAGCGTCTTTCGCGCGTCCGGCGCGCTGGATTGGACGATTTCCTGGTTTCGTCCGCTGCTCGACCGCGTCGGCGTCCCGGGCGAGGTGCTGCCGCTGGCGCTGCTTCGGCCGATCACCGGGGCGGGCTCGCTGGCGTTTACGACCGAACTGATCGACCGTTTCGGCCCGGATTCGCTCATCGGGCGCATCGCCTCCACGGTGCAGGGAAGCACGGACACGACGCTGTATGTGCTGACGGTATACTTCGGGGCGGTGGGCATCCGGAAAACACGATACGCGCTGAAAGTCGGACTGCTGTCCGATCTGGTTGGCTTCGTCGCTTCCGTCATCATCTGCCTGATGGTGTTCGCATGATCCTCACATGCACTCGTCAACCTCTTTCCTCCGCCTCCCGCTATCTCCTGATGGAACGTCCGGGAATCCGCCGCGCGCGGATTTTTTTATTGCGCAATTGGGCTTTTGACGCAAATGGAGGGGCGACAACCGCTGATCCCCAAAACTCGGAGGGTAGATGGAGTCGGCGCGTTCCCGCCCGATTCCCCGGATTTGTGATTTGCCGTTCCGGCGGTTATGATGAGAGATGAGGTGAAATGGACATGGAACGGCTGCAAAAAATATTGGCTCATGCGGGAGTCGCTTCCCGCAGAAAATGCGAGGAACTGATTTTGGCCGGACGGGTGACCGTCAACGGCGAAATCGTCAGGGAACTGGGCGCCAAGGCGGACCCCGCCGCGGACGAAATTCTCGTGGACGGACGCCCGCTTCGCAAGGAATCGAAATTCGTCATTTTGTTTAACAAACCGAAAGGCGTCATATCCAGCGTTTCCGACCCGCAAGGGCGGAAGGTGGTTACCGATTATTTGCGCGATGTCAAACAAAGGGTGTATCCCGTCGGACGGCTGGATTACGATACGGAAGGACTGCTGCTGCTCACCAACGACGGGGAGCTGACCCAACTGTTGACCCATCCGAGGCATCAGGTGCCGAAAACGTACCACGTCACGGTGAAAGGGGTCGTTCACGGCGACGATCTCGACAAGCTGCGCGAAGGCATCCTGCTGGAGGACGGCATGACCGAACCTGCGGAAGTGGAATATGTCGACGTCGACCTCGACAACCGCCGCTCGGTCGTTTCCATCACGATTACCGAAGGACGCAACCGACAGGTGAGGCGGATGTTCGAAGCGCTGCATCTCCCGGTCGAGAGGCTGCGCAGGGTGCAGCTCGGCCCGCTGACGCTGGCCGGCGTGCCGCGGGGGAAATACCGCATTCTCCATCCGCAGGAAGTGGAACAGCTCCGGGAATACGCGCGGCGGTCACACAAAATTCAAAAAGCGAAAACGGACGAAGCGTAAAATATTTTCAAACATTGCTATAATGGGAAGTAAATAAGGAGAAGCCAATCGGGCGCGAATTTGCGCGCGAGAGTCTTCGATCGTTCGCAAGGAGGGCGGTCCGGTGAAAAAGTACCGCAAGCCGATGCAAATCGCGATCCTGCTTGTCTTTGTCCTCGTCGGCGGCATCACGGTGGCGAGCGCGCTGTCCAATGATGCGGAGGCTCCTCCGACCGAAGGGCAGATCGCGCCCGACTTCAGCGTCGCCGGTCTGGACGGGCAAACCTACCGGCTGTCCGATTTCCGGGGCCGACATGTGGTCCTCAATTTTTGGGGCAGTTTCTGCGATCCGTGTGTAAGAGAAATGCCGCTGCTGCAGCAGATATACGAGCGTTACGCGGATGAAGGCGTCGTGGTGCTCGGCGTCAATCTGGACGAAAGTTTGGCCACCGTCCGCAGTTTTGTGCGCAGCGTCGACGTGAATTTTCCGATTTTGCTCGACCACGGCAAAATCCAGAAACGGTACGGGGTCATATATTATCCGACCACGTTCGTCATCGGTCCCGACGGGAAAATCGCGCACAAAAAAGTCGGCGAAATTACCGACATGAGGCAGGTGGCGGCGTACTTTTGACGACGATGGAACTTAGCGCATGCGCCGGTTTCGGCACGAGACCGGCGCGCTCCGGGGCGCCGCGTATGCCGCGTCCGCCGCGCGGGAGGAGAGAACCATGATCGAAAACACCAAATGCGAATGCGGACACCAAAATCCGATCGGCACCGTGCTTTGCGAATCGTGCGGGAAGCCGACCTCCAACGACGCGGGCGCGGGCCTTTTGGAAATGCGTTACGACGGCGTCGCACGCCGGTCCCAGAAGGCGAATCCGAACCTCATCGACCGCGTCTGGAACTTCTTTTCGTCGGTCAAAGTGGCGGTGTGGCTGATTCTCATCACGCTGGCCGCCGCCGTCATCGGCACGGTGCTGCGGCAGGAAAACACGTTTTTCAATCCTTCCATGGTCGATTTGGAACGGTTTTACACCGAACAATACGGCACTTTCGGCAAAATTTATTACGCGCTCGGCCTGACGCGCACTTACGAAACATGGTGGTTCAAGACGCTGCTGTTCATGATCGGCACATCGCTCGTCGTCTGCAGCCTGGACCGCGTGCTGCCCTTGTATCGGGCGCTGAACAAGCAGGGCATCCGCAAGCATCCGCAGTTTCTCAAGCGGCAGCGGGTGACGTTGGAAACCGGACTTCCCCCGGGGTACGAAGGAAACGGCGGGGCGGACCGATGGATCGAAGCGTTTGCGGCGTCGCTGCGAAAAAAAAGATACCGGGTGCGGGTCGAAGGTGCGGCGCTGTTTGCCGAAAAAAACCGGTTCAGCCGCTGGGGACCTTACGTCAACCACGTCGGACTCATCATCTTTTTGCTCGCCGCCCTGCTGCGCTCGCTGATTCCCGAATGGAACACGGAATTGGACATGCAGTGGGTGGAAGGCGAGACGAAGCGCATCGAAGGCACGCCGTATTATCTGAAAGTCAACCGTTTTACGGAAGAGTACTACGAGAAAGACGAACTGCCGGAAGCGCTGCGGGAAACCGGGCAGGGTGTCGCCAAAAGCTTCGAGACGGACGCGGTGCTGTTGGAATGCGTCAGCGATTGCGAAGGGGAACACCCCGTGCTGGAAGAACGGCTGCAGCACACGATCGCCGTCAACGATCCGCTGAAATATGACGGACTGGCGATTTATCAGTTCCATTTCGAGCCGACGGATCAAATCGTCTCCATGCGCCTGACGTTGAAGCGGGAAGGGGAAGAATCGGAAGAAAATCTCGGGACGTTTCGTCTCGACTCGTTTGACATGAAACTGTCCCAGCAGGCGGGATCTCATCTTGTCGAAATCGAGGAGTATTATCCGGAGTTTTTCATCCGCGACGACAGGCCGGCGACCAAGTCCAAAGAGCCGGTCAATCCGGGGTATGTGCTGGCGATCTCCGAAGGGGACGGCGGCGAGCGGTTTCGCTACTTGTTTGTGCCCAAATTGGGCATCTGGACGGAACTGGAGGCGGAGGGATACAAAGTGAGCGGCGAACCTTCCGGCGGATTCCGCGTCGCGATCGATTCCGAGGACGATTTGCAGCTGGCCCGTTACAAGACGTTCTTGACGGTTCGTTCGCACAAGGGGATGGAATGGATCTGGACGGGTGCGGCGATTTTCATGATCGGGGTGATCATGGGCTTCTATTGGCAGCACCGGCGCGTTTGGGCGTCCGTCGACGGCGGCGTGCTGCTCGTCGGGGCGCACACGAACAAAAACTGGTTCTCCTTGCGCAGGGAAACGGCTGATGCCCTGCGCGCGGCAGGCGTGGAAGTGCAGCCGAACGAACTGGACAACGGGGTGAAACGACATTGAGTTTGACGCAATGGAGCAACGGAGCGCTCGTGGTGGCGCTGTTTGTGTATGCGGCGGCGTTTGTGGCGTATACGCTCGCTGCCGCGGGAAAAACGAAGGAGGCCGATCGGGAAGCGCAGAAGCGGAAGCGGGTCCGCGCAGCGCACGCCTTGACCTTGACGGGGTTCGCGGCTCACCTGGTCTACTTTTTCGTGCGCTGGGCGGCGATCGGGCACATTCCGGTCGGCAACCTGTTCGAATTTTTGTCCTGTTTGGCGATGATGATCGTCGCCGCCTTCCTAATCGTCAACGCCATTTACCGTTCGGCGGTGCTCGGCATGTTCGCGATGCCGCTCGCGGTGTTCGTGCTCGCTTACGCCGCGGTGTTTCCGTGGGACGCGCAGCCGCTGATCCCCGCGCTGCAGAGCATTTGGCTGTACATCCATGTCACGTTGGCCGCGGCCGGCGAAGCGTTTTTCGCGATCGGATTCGCCGCCGCCGTCATGCAGTTGATCCGTACGGTCGATTTCTCCGGCGCGACCAAAACTTCCGTTTGGGAACGAAGGGGTGTGGAAGCGACCCTGCTGTTCGTCCTGATCGTCGCCGGTTTCGTCATCAGCGTGTTTGCGTTCCGCGCGGCGGGATACGAGGCGCAGTTTGAAGTGACGGACGTCTCCAACGGCGAGCCGGTGAACACCGTGGTACAATACGTGCAGCCGGTCATCTTCGCTCCGCATGACTCGACAGTCGTGTACATGGATTCGTTTCTCGGCATCGACCGGCCGCTGTTCGAGGCGCCGGGCTGGATGAAGGGCGTCAATGCCGGTCGCAAGCTGAACACGGTGATCTGGTCGGTGCTCACCGGACTGGTGCTGTACGGTCTGATCCGGCTCTTGCTGCGCAAGCCGCTCGGTGCGGCGATCCAGCCGAGGCTTGCCGAGCTCGATCCGGACGATCTCGACGAGATCAGCTATCGTTCGATCGCCATCGGTTTTCCGGTCTTTACGCTCGGCGCGCTCATCTTCGCGATGATCTGGGCGCAAATCGCCTGGTCCCGGTTCTGGGGATGGGATCCGAAGGAAGTGTGGGCGTTGATCACCTGGCTGTACTACAGCGCGTATTTGCACCTGCGTCTTTCGCGGGGGTGGATCGGCAAACGGTCGTCCTGGTTGTCGGTCATCGGTTTTTTGATCGTGCTGTTTACGTTGATCGGCGTCAATTTGTTGGTGGCCGGCATGCATTCGTATGCCGGAGTATGATAGAGGGCAGGTGAAGTGCACATGACGCAAGGACAAGTCCAAACGGCGGCGCAGCGCATTCTCGTGGTGGATGACGAGGAACGCATCCGCCGGTTGCTGCGCATGTATCTGGAAAAGGAAGGTTATGTCATCGACGAGGCGGAAAACGGGGAAACGGCGCTGGACATGGCGCTCGGCCAAGACTACGACCTGATATTGCTCGACATCATGCTTCCCGGAATGGACGGGGTGGAAGTGTGCCAGAAATTGCGGCAGCACAAGGCGACCCCGGTCATCATGCTGACCGCCAAAGGGGAAGAATCCAACCGCGTGCAGGGCTTTGAGGCCGGCGCGGACGATTACGTAGTGAAGCCGTTCAGCCCGCGCGAGGTCATTTATCGCGTCAAGGCGATTTTGCGGCGCTCGTCGGCGACCGCCTACCTGGCGAACGAAAAATCCGCAAGCAACAACATCGTATTCCCCCACCTGCTGATCGAACACGATGCGCATCGGGTGACGGCGGGCGGCCAGGAAGTCAACCTGACGCCGAAGGAATACGAGCTGCTGCATTATTTGGCCAGCTCTCCGGACAAGGTGTTTTCGCGCGAACAACTGCTGAAAGACGTTTGGCATTACGAGTTTTTCGGCGACCTGCGCACGGTCGACACCCACGTGAAGCGCCTGCGCGAAAAGCTGAACAAGGCGTCTCCGGAAGCGGCCGCCATGATCACCACCGTATGGGGCGTCGGATACAAGCTCGAGGTGCCGAGATAACGTGAAACTGTGGAAAAGCATCGTCGGCAAGCTGTGGATGACGATTATCGGACTGGTCGCGCTCGTGCTCGCCATTCTCGGCATGTTTTTGCTTCAATATATCGATGTGGCGTTTTCCAACTCGCACGATGTCAAGCTGCTGTTCATATATACCGGGATCATCGGGTTTTTGCTGACGACGTTCTTCGCCTTTTTTCTGTCGACCAAGATCACGGAACCGCTTCTGCAGCTGATCAAGGCGGTGGACCGCATTTCCAAAGGAGATCTCCTGACCAGGGTGCGCTACCGTTCCACGGACGAACTGGGACAACTGGCGAATGCGTTCAATATGATGGCGGAAAAGCTGCAGGAGACGATCACGGACCTCAGTCATGAGAAAGAACAACTCGGCAGCATTTTGCGCAGCATGAACGACGCGGTCATTACGCTGGACGCCGCCGGCCGCGTCGTGCTCGCCAATCCCCGGGGGCAAACGCTGCTTCGTGAGTGGCAGCGCATCGGCGTCGACGCGGATGCCGGACCGCCGCCGGAAGGCGATACGGACACGATGTCGCCGCCGACCGTCGTGTACGCGCCGGAACCGCTGCGAGAACTGTTCGATACGGTCGTCAGCCGCACTTCGGAAATGACGGCCAAGCTGCACGTCCGCCAGGGCGTGTATTCGGTCGTTATCACCCCGCTGTATTCCGCGGACGGCGTGCGCGGGGCGGTGGCGGTGCTGCGCGACGTGACGGAGGAACACCGGTTGGACAAACTGCGCAAGGACTTCGTCGCCAACGTCTCCCACGAACTGCGCACGCCGCTGTCGATGCTGCAAGGGTACAGCGAGGCGCTGCTGGACGATATCGCCAGCACGCCGGAGGAACGGAACGAACTCGTGCGCGTCATCCACGACGAAAGCTTGCGCATGGGGCGGCTCGTGCACAATTTGCTCGACCTGGCGCGCATGGAAGCGGGGCATCTGGAAATGCGCTGCGAGGAGGTCGATTTGCGGGAGGTCGCCGAGCGCGTCGTGCGGAAGTTCAGCGCGCTCGCCAAAGAACAGGGCGTCCAGCTGAAACCTTGCTGGGATGATGAAGATTTCCGGCTGTACTGCGCGGACGAAGACCGTCTCGAACAAGTGCTGACCAATTTGCTGGACAACGCCATCACGCATACGCCGTCGGGAAAAGCGATATCCTTGCGCATGCGCGGCGGCAAGGACGAGGTGGCGGTGGAAGTGGCCGACGAAGGCACGGGCATCAAGCCGGAGGATCTTCCGTACATTTTCGAACGCTTCTACAAGGCCGACAAAGCGCGCACCCGCGGCAGCGGCGGGGGGACGGGCATCGGTCTGGCCATCGTCAAAAACATCATCGACGCCCACCAGGGCAAAATCACCGTGAACAGCACGCCGGGCGAAGGGACGACGTTTTCGATCACCCTTCCCCGCCGGACGCAAAAAAGCGATGTCCAATCCTGACGGAGGACATCGCTTTTTTGGTCATTTTGCTGTGAAATCTTGTTTATCGTGGAACATCCGCCAAATTGATTTCCCTGACTTGGTGAATGTCCGCCAGCTGCAAAATTTCGTCTCTCACCGATTGCGGCACCGGCTTGTCCACGGCGAGCACCATGATCGCGTCCCCGCCGAATTCGCGGCGTCCGACCTGCATCGTCGCGATGTTGACGTCGTTGTTTCCGAGCAGCGTGCCGAGACGTCCGATGATGCCGGGCCGGTCCCTATGGGAAATGAGCAGCAGGTTGCCTTCCGGCGCGATATCGACCGGATAGCGGTTGATGTCCACGACGCGGGCGCCGTAACCGTTCAACAGCGTGCCGGCGACCATGCGTTCTTCCGACCCCGTGTTGACGGACACCGTGATCAAATTCGTAAACCCTTTGGTGGTTGTCGATTTTTGTCTCACAATTTGCACGTCGCGGGTTTTCGCCAGATGCAGCGAATTGACGACGTTGACTTCATCCGCGAAATGACGGGACAGGAAGCCTTTGACAATATAGCGGACGAGCTGCGAAGTGTCCACTTCCGCCAGTTCGCCGGAAAAATCGATGGCGATTTGCTTGATCGGCTGTTCGTTCATCTGGGCGACGAAGGAGCCGAGCTTTTCGCCGAGGGCGAAATACGGCTGCAGCCGCTTCAGCACGTCCGGCGCCACCGGCGGCATGTTGACCGCGTTCTTGAACGGTTCCCCGCGCAAGATGTGCAGTACTTCTTCGGAAACGTCGACGGCGACGTTTTCCTGCGCTTCGATCGTGGATGCGCCGAGATGCGGCGTCACGATGATTTTCGGATGATGCAGGAACGGGTGGTCCGCTGCGGGCGGCTCCTCCTCGAACACGTCAAAGGCGGCTCCGGCGACGATGCCGGCATCGAGCGCCTCGAGGAGCGCCTGCTCGTCGATGATGCCGCCGCGGGCGCAGTTGATGATGCGCACGCCTTTTTTCATCTTCGCAAACTGCGGGCGGGAAATCATGTGGCGCGTTTCCTTCGTGAGCGGCGTATGCACGGTAATAAAGTCCGCCGCGGCGACGACATCGTCGACCGTGCCGAGCTGCACGCCGAGTTTTTCCGCGCGCTCTTCGGTCAGAAACGGATCGTAGCCGATCACTTTCATGCCGAACGCCTTCGCCCGCTTGGCGACCTCGCTGCCGATGCGGCCCATGCCGATGACGCCGAGCATTTTGTTGCGCAGTTCGACGCCGACGAACGATTTCCGGTCCCACTCGCCGCTGACGGTTTTGGCGTAGGCTTGCGGAATCATGCGCGCGCAAGCCATGATCATGGCAAACGTATGTTCACACGTCGAAATCGTATTGCCGTCCGGCGCGTTGACAACGACAATCCCTCTCTGCGTAGCCGCTTCGAGATCGATGTTGTCGACGCCGACCCCGGCGCGTCCGATCACCTTGAGGCGGGTTCCGG
>Ga0066871_100200_pt1 | contig 48578 bp, 43 predicted proteins | sample CeladaPassage60B_FD_62209 | JGI IMG/M metagenome (GOLD analysis project Ga0066871, IMG submission 62209) | Cellulose-adapted microbial communities from the Joint BioEnergy Institute, USA - Passage3 60B | ecosystem: Engineered > Bioreactor > Continuous culture > Unclassified | place: USA...
TAAGATGTAGCCTCAAGTCGAAGTGAAATGCCCCCTCATCACAACCTCACAGGAAAAAAGGGCATATTTTTGTATCCATGTTTTTGAAGCTAACGGAAGATCACGGATTCAGGTTTACTTTATGATTTTGGCAAAGTAAAATAATTTCGAATTATGTCGATGGAGGATGCAGATATCATGGTGTCAATGGGTTTCATGGAAAGCGTATTCGGCATCATAGCCGGCATTTTTTCGTTGATGTTCGGTAAATTTGAATGGATATTAGGAGGTTGGGTGCCGATCGGGTAATCCGTTTTTGCAAACCTGACGATGCAATTCCATCTTTTAAGGATCCGTCATAGCGTGATCGCAAAGTCATATGACAAAACCCGCCGGACGGTAATAGCCCAAATCCCCCACGTGCTTATGGATGATGTCGCACTCACCAACAGGCTGCCGTTGGATCCGGCAAAGTCCCCCTTCAGCATGCGAATGCCTTTGGCTTACGGCCTGCCAGTGACATAAAAAGGCTGTCACAAATTGCTCACAACCGACTGCCTGCAAAAATCAATTTTTCCCTTGACTTTGCCGTCCAACCCTGGTATTATAATTTTCGTCGCCAATGATACGACCTGTTAGCTCAGCTGGGAGAGCACCATCTTGACAGGGTGGGGGTCAGTGGTTCGAGCCCACTACAGGTCATTTCCTTAAGGATTTGGACGGTGTCCAAATCCTTTTTCATTTTTGACGGACATCCGTGTCCGTTAGAGCCTGTTTTTCGGAATTTCGCATTTGTAACGGACACGCATGTCCGTAAGCGAGGACATTTCATGCGCAAACCGGGTTTTTGGGTTTTTTACGGACACCGGTGTCCGTTAAACCGGACGATCCCCCGCAGACCGCCCGCACACATCGTATCCCTTGATGGCCGCCCTGGCTCTATATGTCCGGCGCATCCGGCCAATCGAACTTGGGATGAAAATTGTACGGCAAAAAATCCCGCTGAAGAACCGCGTTTGACCAGGCCGCCTTGCACATTTTCCGTTTTGCCGCCAATACGCTCCCGGTGTCCAGCGTATTGCTGAAATCCAAATAATCGCGGAATGTTCCTTCAAAACGTTCCGGCCACCATCGCTTCAGAGGGTGGTCTTTTGCGCGCCCGCCTTGCGAAACTTCATGAAAATGTTTCTCCATCACCTGCATCAATGTCCTGCCGGTGTTCGGTTCGTTTACCTTTTCCCATCCCTTGAGCAAGCTTCCGTGTTTTCCCCATTCCACGCGGATGACGGCTTTGCCTTCGTTTTCGTTTGCTTCCGTAACGGCCTCGGATGTTGTGAGGATGAGGGAATGAAAAAACGACCATACGCCGGTGACCGCGCCGTGCAGCGGATCGTAGGCAATCCAGACTTGCTCGTGGTCACACGGTTCGAAATCGTCGGGGTAATCGTAATCGTCTTCCCAAAACAGATGAAAACCGATCAGCGGTTTGGACGGATGATGAACGGCCACGACGTCCAGCAGCGCAAAACATTCCGCACGGTTGGTTTGCAGTATGGGAGCGAATCGCAATATATGGTGCTGTTCCATGTCCGTCAACGGCCGGGGAGGGTCCAGTTCCAACGCTTTGCGATAATAATGCAGCGCGGTTCGCAAATCCCCCTTTAAATGATACGCTTCCGCCATTCGCACCAACGGTTTGGGATCGGTCGGGTATTGCCTGCTGATCAATTGATGGACGGAGAGGGTCAATTCAATCAACTGTTCGTCTTCAACGGAAACTTGTTCGGCTTGCGGCAGGATGGCCTCCAAAAGCCCGGGAAATTCTTTCTTTAACAATTCCTTTAACATATTTGGTTCCCCACTTCGGTTTCAATTATGACGGCTGCGGCCGCAAAAGAAAACGATTTCATTTCTTGATCGGGATGATTCGCCACGCCTACATTGGCAGACACGGACATTTGCCGCACAGCCTTCCTTCACTCCCATTTATTGCTATTATAGCATCAACTCCTTCCTTATTGTGTTATCGTTCTAATAGCGGCACTTTCTTAAATCATGAAAAAAAACAGCCCCCATCGCAAATGGAGGCCGCTTCCTCAATTTCGGATCAAATAGTCGAAGGCGCTCAACGCCGCCGTGGCGCCCGATCCCATCGAAATGATGATTTGTTTGTACGGCTGGTTGGTGCAGTCTCCCGCGGCAAACACGCCGGGAACGTTGGTGGCGCCGCGGCTGTCCACCAAAATTTCGCCGAAGCGGTTGCGTTCGACGGCAGTGCCTTCCAGCCATTCCGTGTTGGGCACGAGTCCGATCTGGACGAATACGCCCTGCAGTTCGATATGCTTGGTCTCCCCGCTGTCCCGTTCCACGTAGGTGATGCCGTTGACCTTGTCCGTGCCGGTAATTTCTTTGGTCTGCACGTTGGTCAGCACCGTCACGTTCGGCAGGCTGAACAAGCGCTGCTGCAAAACGGAATCCGCCTTGAGCTCCGGCATGAATTCCAGCACCGTCACGTGTCCCGCAATGCCCGCGAGGTCGATCGCCGCCTCGATGCCGGAATTGCCGCCGCCGATCACCGCCACATGCTTTCCGGCGAACAGAGGACCATCGCAATGAGGACAGTAAGCAACGCCTTTGTTTTTGAATTCGGCTTCGCCGGGCACGCCCAGATTGCGCCAGCGGGCGCCCAGTGCGAGGATGACGGTTTTGCTTTTCAGCACGGCGCCGTTTTCCAGCTCCAGCTCGACGAGTTCTTTCTTTTCCAGCCGCTTGACGCGCTGCTGTGTCATGACGTCGATGCCGTACGATTTGACGTGCTCCTGCAGGCTCGCCACGAACTTCGGTCCTTCCGTATACGGCACGCTGATAAAGTTCTCGATGCCGAGCGTGTCGTTGACCTGCCCGCCGAATCGTTCGGTCACGATGCCGGTGCGAATCCCTTTGCGCGCCGCGTAAATGGCCGCGCTGGCGCCGGCCGGTCCGCCGCCGACGACGAGCACGTCGAACGGTTCCTTGTTCGCAAATTCGGACGCGTCGGGGGCACTGCCCAATTTGGCCAAAATGTCCTCCAGCGTCATGCGTCCGCTCTCGAAAAACTCCCCGTTCAAGAACACGCTGGGAACGGCCATGATGTCCTTGCTCTCGACTTCCTGCTTGAACACGGCACCGTCGATCATCGTGTGCGTGACGCCGGGGTTGAGAATGCTCATCAGGTTCAGCGCCTGCACGACGTCGGGGCACACATGGCAGCTCAGGCTGACATACGTTTCAAAATGATATTGCCCGCGCAGCGCTTTGATTTGGTCGATCACCTGCTGTTCGACCTTGGGAGGTCTGCCGCTGACCTGCAGGATCGCGAGCACCAGCGAAGTGAACTCGTGTCCCAAAGGAATCCCGGCGAAGACGACCCCGGTGTCTTCCCCCGGGCGATTGACGCTGAAGCTCGGCGTTCTCGGCAGCTCGGCCTTCTCCACCGTAATCTTGGCGGACATGCCGGCGATCTCGTCGATCAACGCCAGCATGTCCCGGGATACGGCATCGGAGCCCGCACAAACTTTCAGCACCACGTCGCCTTCCATGAGTTCGAGGTATTGCGCCAGCTGTGTTTTGATTTCCGGGTCCAGTGCCATGTTGTCGCTCCTTAGATTTTGCCTACGAGATCAATGCTCGGCTTCAAGGTTTCCGCGCCTTCCTGCCATTTCGCCGGGCACACTTCGTTCGGATGTTCGCGGACATACTTCGCGGCTTTCAGTTTGCTGACGACCGTGCTGGCGTCGCGTCCGATGCCGCCCGCGTTGATTTCCACCGTTTGAATGACGCCGTCCGGGTCAATGATAAAGGTAGCGCGATCGGCCACGCCTTCTTCCTCGATCAGCACGTCGAAATTGCGGCTGATCACATGGGAAGGATCGCCGATCATCACGTATTGGATTTTGCGGATCGTCTCCGAAGCGTCGTGCCATGCTTTATGGACGAAATGGGTGTCCGTCGACACGGAGTACACTTCCGCACCGAGCGCTTTCAGTTCGGCATAGTGGTTTTGCAGGTCTTCCAATTCCGTCGGGCAAACGAAGGTGAAGTCCGCCGGATAGAAGCAGACGACGCTCCATTTGCCTTTGAAGTCCTGCTCGGTGACTTCGATGAATTTGCCGTTGTGGTACGCCTGCGCCTTGAAAGGTTTGACTTCGGTTCCGACGAGCGACATAGCGATTCCTCCTTGAAAAAATGGTAATTTTATTACAAAGCATGTTCACCATTCAGCGGCGGATGGTGAACATACTTTATAATTAATTTAAAATAAGAATGATAATGATTTTCATAATATTAATTTATACATATTCCCCGACGCTGTCAAGTCGCAAATGCACATTCCGTTGAACAAACGTTTTTCGTCGAACATGCCTATTCTGTTGTACATGCGTTCTCTGTTAATGAACATGCGTTCTCTGTGGAAAATACGCTCTGTTGATAATGTTGAAAGACGTTCTGTTGAAATGCGCTCCGTGTTGAAAATACGTTCTCTGCCGCACATGCTTTTTACTGTTGAAATGCGAGACTGTTCAACCCGCTTCTCCCCGCTGCAAATATGTATTCCGTACCAATCCGCTCCATGTGCTGCCGAAAATGGAGGCGGCGCGCCCTCAGTCCATCCAAATTATACCCTAAAACGACGGTAGCATGCATTTGGCAAACAGGTGCAACCTTCATTTTTCACGATCCGTTTATTAAGGGTGAACGGGGCCCTGTAGAAATTTGAACAACAAGGAGTGATCGAAGATGAAAAAGTGGTTGGCCACAGGCATCGCCGCCCTGCTCGTGTTCGCCGTCATGTTCAGCACCGCCGCGGCAGCGCAATCCGATGAAGCAAAGCATAAATTATCCATACCGCTTGTGAAAAAACTGTCCGTCGCCGAAGCGGTGGCGCTGATCGTGGACGGGCTCGATCTCCGTATCGATGTCGAGAATCCGAAAAAAGCGAGCGACATCTTTCAGAATGTGAAAGATGACGCCGCCTATGCCCGCGACATGGTGATCGCACATTACAACGGACTGCCGCTGTCCGGGGACGTGGATCCGGAAGCGCTCATCACCAAGGAATATTTTGCTCACCTCTTGTTCTCGGCATTGCTGACGAAAGGCGATTACGCGTTTATTGAAATTTTCCTGATGATCGCCGACGAAGACGACATCCGACCGGAATATATGAACAGCATTCAAAAACTGCTGATCGCCGACATCATGGCTTTGGACAAGAACGGCAACTTCCATCCCAAAAATCACGTGCGGAAATACGAAGCGCAGCGGGCGATAACCAAAGCGGTCCATTTCATCGAAACGACCGAACCGATCCGGCCGGAACCGGAACCCGGCCTGCCCGATTCGCAGGTGACCGTGACGACGGAACCCGTGACCGACGAGGTCGTTCGCGTGACGTTGTCCCGCGGAGAACAGCCTCATCCCGGTTACGGCATCTCCATCGACCGCATCGAGTTTCGCGATGAGGACCGGACCGCGCTGATTTACTATACGCTGCATGAGCCGGAACCGGGCAAAATGTACCCCATGGTCATCGTGGAACCGAAGGCCGTGACTTACGTGTCGTCCGAATACACGCCGAAAGCGGTGCCGACCGCGACCGGCGCGGCCCTTCCCGGCGAGCCGGACGCGCCGGTTTCTTCCGAAGCGACAAAATAAAGGGACTGTTCCATCCGCGAACAGCCCCAAGCCAACCATATCATGCTCATCGGAATCCGCATCCGGACGTCCGGAAGGAGGGGATGCGGCGGGAACTCGCGGCCCTCAGGCGGACGCGAACTTCTCGCCCATCCCCCGTGCTATTTCATACTCCAAAACACGTTCTTTAAATCAGCGTGGGATATTAACAGCAATAAGGACTGTTCCATCGAGGAACAGTCCCGACATACAATGCCATGTGCTTAACGTTTCGTATCGCGCACGTGGATCGTATAGACCAGATACTGATAATGCTTCCGGGTGCCATCCTCCGCCGTCACTTCCACATCCAACAGCCCCACTTTCTTTCCGTCGTAAGGGATCTCGGAATATGCGACCGTGACGCGCGCCCCCGCGCTGACTTTCACATCCAGTTTTTTCGGGTCGAACCGCGTGTCGTAGATTTCCAGCGCATGCACCCCGAAACGGCTGATGTCTTTCGATTTGTTATGGTTTTTGTATTCGATCGATTCGATGGCCGCCGCGTTCGAAGCCTCGGCGATTTCGACCCAAATCGGGTTGGAGTAGGCGAATCCGGTACCGGCCAACGGTCCGATCCCCGTGCTTCCCTCCGCCGCTTTCTCGCTCGTGACCTCCAGACGGTAAAACTCCATGCCGTTTACCGGCAAATATACCACCTGGCTAAATGAGTTGGTGTTCCATGCGGTCAAATCCTGCTCAAACACGACGGATCGCTGTTCATAATCCGCGATATTCCCCGTCACCGGATATCGGATCACCCGGACGCGGGTCAAGCGGGAGTTCGGATCATAAGCCTGAATTTGAAAGGGGACGGTTCCCGGCGCCTTGATTTTCAACGTTTCGCCCATCTCCGCGCCGCCGATGCGGAAGCGAAGCTCGGGTCCGTTGGTACCGAAATAATTTCCCGAACGGAGCAAACCGAGCACATGATCTTCCGTCAGCGAAGGGAGCCAGCCCTTGATGTACGGATCGCCCGCCTTGTCCTTCGTATGGGCGTCGGAATTCGTGATGCCGAAATATTTGCCGTCGCCGCGAATGTTGATTTCGTCCCAGAAGCGGAACGCCCGTTCGTTGACGCCGCCGTCCAAAGCGTGCCAGGAGCCGTTCCAAACTTCCACGCCCGTAAAGCCCGTCCAAGCGTGCGGGGTTTGGAAAGCATAAGTCGGCTCAAACGGATGGGCGATGTAAAACAGTCCGCCCTGGCCGGTCACCTCGTTGATGCTGTCCTGCCAAACGTATCCGGTTTCGCCAATATCGCTCCGAGGCGCGCCGTCCAACCCATACGCGAGAGCGTGTCCGTAAGGCGTCGTGATTTCCGAGCCGGCCAAACTGAGAAATTTCCCGCCGTACTGCGCGGTGACGGTATCGGCGTCCTGTTTTTGCGAAAATTGATTATGGTCCGTGCTCCATACCCACGACAACATTTTTTTGTCATACACGCTGCCGGAATTTTGCGATACGGAGTGCACGCCGTCGCTATGCTGGGTATGGGAATGATTGTCTCCGGCATAGTGTCCGGCGCCCGTGACATCGAATCCGGTTTTCCTTACGGCGCGGAATTGATCGGTATGCACTTCCGCTGCGATTGTGCCCCTGCCGCCTTCCAACGCCAGCGCCTTAAACGTCACCTGAACGCGGTCCCCCGCTCCGACTGCCGGCACCGTTTCGCTGTCTTCCTCGAGAAGTTCCACCCAGTAGGGGGGACGAATTTCGACGCGAACTTGCTCGAACGGCCGGTCGGTCAAATTTTCAATCGACACGTGGATGTCGAACAAGCTGTCCGCCGAAATTTGCTCAGGCAGATCGAGGCGAACTTCCGCGAATTTTTTCAACGCAAAATCCGCCTGCGCTCTCTTCGCGGTCAATACGTTCACTTCCCGCGTTTCCGGCGAATATTCCCCGGTCAGCGGTTGGATGCGGTACAGCCCTTTTTTCACATACAGCTGATATTTCCCTTCGCCATTGGTTACCGCCTTGTACGAAGACGTCCCATCTACGTCCTCTACGACCACCTCCATGAAGGCAAGCGGATGCCCCTCCTCGTCCGTGATCGTCCCGGTGATGCTCGCGTAATCATCGGGGTCCGCGTGATTCCGGACAAACTCGGCCCAAAATTCGGCGACCGCGTAAGGTCTTTCGGCCGGACCGGCGACATGGGGCAAATGATAGATCACATACGTTTTGCTTTCCCCGTTCGGAATGTACGCGTCGAACCACGCCCCGACAAATATTCCTTCATGGACGACGATTTCCGGCTGCTGCTCCTGCGGCCAAATGATCGCGTGCGCCGTTTTTCCCGTAAACGTACCGTTGATTCCGTTGAAAATGTAATTGTCCGTCCAACCTTCGCGAATGCCTCGCTTTTCCTGGCTGTATACCCATCCCAGGCCCGGAAGGTAACTGTGCTGCTCTCCCGGCTGGTCCGGATCGACGATATATCCGAAATTCCCGTCAAAATCGGAACCCGTTTGGTTGGTCAATTCGATTTCCATGCGAATCAGCGGCGTTCCTTCCACAATCGAATAACGAACCTTCGCCTTCATCCTGTCGTCGGCATCCCAGTCCCCTTGGGCGACGATCGCGTTTCCGTCCAAGCGAATGTCCGGCATTTCCAGCTTCGTCAACGGATGAAACCAAGACCACTCCATATGTTTACCGTTGGCTTCATCCTCCGGCGTCACGCCGAGATCATCGCTGAGCACGAATTCCGTGAAGTCCAGGTTCTCCTGCCGGGTCAACATCGGCACCGCATCCATCATATGGCCGCGGGTCAGCGTGCCCCACTTGCTGTTGCCCGAGGCGTCGTTGCTCCAATCCACCGGATCCATCCCCGCGGTGCGAACGGTGCCGACGGTCAGTTTGACGTCCGGACTCTCAATATAGTAATAATCATTGTTCGGCCACCAGTCGCGGGACGTGCCCTCATAGACAAACCCCGGATCTCCCTTCGTCACCCCGGCGTAAATTTCCCGTGTATGCGCTTCCATCGTGAAGTATACTTGCACGGGTTTCCCGGGAGTCCATTCGTCGATCACGCGTTCCTGCACGTCCGTTCCGTTGCCGGCAACAAGGCGGTACCGCTCTCCCGCGGGGGCGTACATCTGGAACATGCCTCTGCGATCCGTCACCGCAGCGGCCGCTTTTTCGCCCGCTTCGTTGTATAAGGCGAGCTCGATTCCCGCGGAAGGTTGACCGGCCGCATCGGTGACCGATCCCGTAATTTCCCCGATCGAAGCCGGATCCATTCCGTTTTTGACCCAATCCGCCCAAAGTTCCGCCGTCCGATAAGACTCCTGCGCGGGTCCGGGATTGTGCGGAAGATGATAAATGATCCGTTCCGTCGATTCGCCGGCAGGCAGCGATACCGCAAACCAGGCGCCGGTGATATACCCTTCCGGGATGAGCGCCGAAGGCTGCTGCCCGTCCGGCCAAATAATGGCGTGCGCCGTATTTCCCGTGTACTTGTCTTGAATGCCGTTGAAAATGTAGTTTTTGTTCCAGCCGGACGTGATATATTCGCTGACCTGCCCGCCTCTCCATCCCCATCCGGGCACGTAACTTTGCTGTTCCAGCGTTTCTTCCGGATCGATGATATACCCGAGATGACCGTTAAACGGAGAAGATCCGGTGTTCGTCAATGTGACGGTCATCCGAATGAGCGGAGAATCGTCCACCAATTCATAGGTCACTTGCGCCTTGATCTTCCCGTCCCTGTCCCATTCGCCGGACGCCACAATGGTTTGATCCTGGATGCGGATATCCGGCATACTCAATTTCTCCGTCGGGTACCACCATGTCCGGTGCGGCTGTTCGCGCAATACGAATTCCGTATAATCCAGATTGTCTCTCATGTTGAATTTCGGAGCCGCGTCCATCATATGCCCCGGCGTCAACGTCCCCCAGCGGTTGTTGCCGGATGCGTCGTCACCGTTGTCCTCGGTATTTCCGGTTTCCAATCGTACGGTGCCCACCGTCATTTTGACGCGGCTGTTTTCCAAATAATAGTAATCGGCAGAAGGAACCCAGTCCCGTGAAGCGGGACCGTACGTAAAACCCGGATCTTCCCTGGACACGCCGACCTCCGCATCCGACTCCGCGAAGACGGATGAAATCAAAAGGAACAAGAACACAAATGGAACGACCGTACAGCACCATGCGATCTTCGGCCAACTCCTCACAACGTTCCCTCCTTCAATTTTGGATGGTTGCGACGGATTTCGCGATATTCGCGGTCCCACGTTTGTCCATGCGCAACCCATCGGTAACACCTCCTAATTCCGATCATAATTCCGAAAATTACGAGGGAAAATAACGCAATTTTAAACAAAGATACGCTTCTGTTAACATGGCGGGCCCATCGCCGGCATGTTCGCGACGTTCCGCCGCGCGCCCGAGATGACAAATGTCATATGCAAGAATGACGATTATGACTTCAGGGACTCCCGCTCTCTCCTCTATAATGAAAATGAAAAATTTGCTATGCGCGAACCGCCCCGCGGATTCGTGCCGGGAGGAATGCCGGTGTCCACGCTTCGACACGCCGAACTGAAGAAACAGGTTGCCGTATATGAACGGACGGATACGAAAAAAAGCCTGCGGCAGGTGTTCAACACCTTGGTGCCGCTCGGCCTGTTCTGGTATGCCGCCTATGCCGGTCTGGACGTTTCCTACTGGCTGGCTCTGCCCTTCATCGTCCTGACTTCCGGATTTCTCATCCGGACGTTCATTTTGTTTCACGACTGCTGTCACCAATCGTTTTTAAAAAACCGCACGGCCAACGACGTCCTCGGCACGATCACCGGTGTGCTCACCCATGTGCCCTACCGCCAGTGGCGGCGCGACCATGCGATTCACCACGCCAACAGCGGCCACCTGGACAGACGGGGAACCGGCGACATCTGGATCTTGACCGTGGAAGAATACGCCCGTTCCCCCCTGTGGCGGCGTCTCGCCTACCGCATTTACCGGAATCCGTTCGTCATGTTTGTGATCGGCCCGATCGCCGTGTTCCTGATTGCTTCACGGTTCAATCACAAGGACGCGAGCCGCAAGGAACGCGTCAACACGTGGCTGACCAATTTGCTGATCTTCGCCATGTACGCCGCGCTGTATTTCGCGGTGGGATGGCAGGCGATGCTGATGGTTCAGCTGCCGATCGTCATCCTCTCCGGCATGTTCGGCATCTGGCTGTTTTATGTGCAGCACCAGTTCGAGGACTCCTACTTTGAACACGCGGAAGACTGGAATTTTGTGCAGGCGGCGGTGGAAGGCAGTTCGTACTACAAGCTGCCGCGCCCGCTGCAGTGGATTACCGGCAATATCGGCTTCCACCATGTGCACCATCTGAACCCGCGGGTGCCGAACTATCATCTGGAACACGCGCACGATGCCGCGCCGGCGCTGCAATCGGCCACGACGATTACGCTCGGCAGCAGTTTGAAATCGCTGCGTTTCCGGCTTTGGGACGAATCGCGAAAAACGTTCGTCAGCTTCCGGGAAGCGCGGCCGGCGATCCGCCGCCTTCGGCGGAGCGCCGCCAAACGCCGGCGTTGCAGTATGGTATAATGGGATATACCTCTGCCGCACGCGAATCGGAGTGAATGCCATGCGCAAACGGCTGCAGCGTTCCGGGCTGATGAAATGGAACGAATTGCTGCGAAAAAACACGGGCCTCGGCCCGTATGTCTGGATCGTGTTCTACATTTTGCCGTTCTACTTCATTTTCCGTTCGTCCGCTCCCGTCCAGGTCGCTTTCGGCATCGCAATGGTCGTCCTTTTTTTCGTCTGCTACCAGCTGGCCTTTGTGTCCAAAGGCCGGCTTGTCTACGTTTGGTCGGGGATGCTGGTCGTCATTTCCACCGCCATGGGATTTTTGTTCGGCTACATTTACTTCTCGCTGTTTCTCGCCTATCTCATCGGCCATCTGCGCCACCGCGCCGCCTTTTTCGCGATGTATTCGATTCACCTCGTCAGCACGCTGGCCGCCATCCAATATAGCTTCGCCGCTTTGGATCCCGATTGGCTCAAACAGCTTCCCTTCGTGCTCATCTGCCTGATCGCCGTCATCCTGCTTCCGATGAGCACCTACAACAAAAACAAGGAAGATCGGCTGCTCGGCCAGCTGGAAGACGCCAACAAACGCATCGGCGAGCTGCTCAAACAGGAGGAACGCCAGCGGATCGCCCGCGACCTGCACGACACGCTCGGACAAAAACTGTCGCTGATCGGTCTCAAGAGCGAACTGGCGCTGAAACTGATCAAAAGCGATCCGGAACAGGCGCAGGCCGAAATGCGCGACGTCCGGGACACCGCCCGCTCCGCGCTGAAGGAAGTTCGGCAGCTGGTGTCGCGCATGCGGGGCGTCAGACTGCCGGAAGAGATCGCCCGCGTCCGGCAAATGCTGAGCGCGGCGCATATCGAGCTGGATGTGAAGGGAAACCCGGAGCTCGTGCACACGTCGTCGTTCAATGAAAATGTCGTCTGCATGTGCCTGAGAGAAGCGGTGAACAATATCGTCAAACATAGCGGCGCCGATCGGTGCGAGATCGCCATTGAGGAATCGCGGGAAGCGCTCGTCGTCCGCATCTCGGACAACGGCTCCGGATTCGACTTTCCGGCGGCGCATGTCCGCGGCAGCGGGCTGAAAGGGATGAAAGAAAGATTGGAATTTATCAACGGATCGGTCACGATCGGCGCTGGCGATTCCGGAGGAACGTCGGTTCTGTTGCGGGTGCCCCATGTCAATAAACCGGTTTGGGAACAGGAGGGAGGCCGATGATTCGCGTGGTCGTCGCCGAAGACCAGAAAATGCTGCTCGGGGCTCTTGCCGCCCTTTTGGACTTGGAAGAAGACATCGAGGTCGTCGGCAAGGCCGCTGACGGCGAGGAGGCCGTACGCATCGCCCTGGAGCGAAAGCCCGACGTATGCGTCATGGACATCGAGATGCCCCGCATGAGCGGGCTGGACGCCGCGGAGCGTCTGAAAGGCACCGGCATCAAGGTGATCATGCTGACGACCTTTGCCCGTCCCGGATATTTTGAACGCGCGCTGAAAGCCGGTGTGCAAGGATATTTGCTGAAGGACAGCCCGAGCGAAGAGTTGGCGGAAGCGGTGCGCGGCGTCATGGCGGGCAGACGCATCTTCGCGCCGGAATTGGTGGACGCCGCCTTCAACGACGACAATCCGCTGACCGACCGCGAACATGAAGTGCTGACGCTGATGGCCGATGGAAAAAGCACGAAAGAAATCGCCAGCGAGCTGTATTTGACCACCGGGACGGTGCGCAACTACATTTCCGTCATTCTCGACAAACTGAACGTCGCCAACCGCATCGAAGCGATCAAACGGTTCCGGGAAAACGGATGGTTCAAGTGATTCAAGAGGGCAGCGGCGTATCGGTCGGTGCCGCGTAACCTTTGCCGTATTGGCGGTCGATTTCGCTGCGAATTTCCTTGACGGATCGGCCTTCCTGCCGCATCTTGATCGACTGCGCCGCAATCTCCAGACAAACGCCGCATCGCGTTCCGTGATCGTCCCAGACGACGGAGCCGTCTTCGTTGATCCGATGGACGAAGCAATGCAGACTGCTTCGGTGTCCCGCGCTTTCTCCGCAGCCGCAATAGCACGGGATCCACTGCAACAGATCGGCGGACGCTCCCGCCGCCGCATAGACGATGCGCACCGCTTCCGGCTGACGTTCCAAGAAAGACGGCAGCTCATCCACGGAATCGGTCGTTTCCTGCAAGTCGCCGTTCGGCGCATGGGTCAAGTGGCGGTGTTCCCGATTTCCCGTTTCCTGTTTCGCACCGCATGCCGTGACAAATAAAACGGCGAATATTAGGAGCAGCAGCGCTTTTTTCGTGACATGGCTCATCAAACGTACCTCCCGCATGGCTCATCTCGGCTCGGCAGTGCAGCCACTGCCCTTCCCCTTCGTCATTTCCTTTTTCCTGTCATTTCCACGGTCGTTGCCCGTCATTCCGTTCATTGCCCTTCGTTGCTTCTCTTTTCTTTCCCCGCGGATCACGGAAAAGCCTGTACCTATTCAATATACCATACGGGAAGCGCGGCACCGCCCGCGGTTTCCAACTTTCCATAAAATCGTCACTTCCGCTTCCATCGGCATAAGACGCCATCGTCGGGAGACCATAAGAATACGACTGACCTTGGGCCAAGAAAGGATAACTTATCATGAGCGAAGAATACATCGAGGAACAAACCGCGTTCGAAACGGCGGGCATTCCCACGCCGCCGGAGCAGCAGCACATCGCCGCGACGGACAAGGTGAGCGAATGGGTCGAGGCGGTGGCGGACAATCTCGCAACAAAACCGGAAAAAGGAAAAAAGCGGGGAAAAGCAAAACCACATAATCTTTGATCGAAGTACGTCAGGCATGTACGGCCGCGGTGTCACGGCGGTTATATGAAAAAACCGGTCGAACGCATTCCAAGATGCGTGACCGAGTTTGAACGGCGGGGAATCGACCGACAACATGAAAAAAAACCTTGCTCTTCAAGGTTTTCGGGAATGTTTGGTGGGCCCTGCAGGACTCGAACCTGCGACCAATCGGTTATGAGCCGACCGCTCTAACCAACTGAGCTAAAGGCCCTGGACCTCGTTTTTGAAATTGGTTGCGGGGGCAGGATTTGAACCTGCGGCCTTCGGGTTATGAGCCCGACGAGCTACCGGACTGCTCCACCCCGCGTCGTGGATCTAGCGCATATGTGAAACATGCGACGAAAATAAATATACACCAAACCGGCACCGAATGTCAATGGCACGACCCGTGACATTTTTGGGGCGTTTGCTGCTTTCGAAACACTTGCCCGCGTCATGCCGACGGCGGGCAGCGTGTCGATCCCATCAATCGAAATTCGCCTTGATCCCGCTCGGCTGGACGCCGAGCCCGGCCATGTGAAGGTGGGAGACGTCGCCGAGTCCGATGCAGCGGGGAACCGCCCATTCCGCCGAGCGTTCCTCGAACAGCACCGTCGTCACGGAGCTCGGAGGCAGCCAGAACCCGCTCCACATGAGAGTCACCGGGATTTCGAGCAAATGCGCGAGCCAGGTCAGTCCGAAGCCGCCGTGGCAAAATACGGCGATGCGCTCCCGGTTCGGTTTGTAACGGCGCTACAGCACATAGCGGACGCCGAAGCGCCCTTTCCGGGACCGGAAAATTTCCACCGTTCGCGGGCACTCGTACCCGTAAATCCACCAGTCCTCTTCCATACGTTTCGCCAGGCAGTCGGCCTGAAATTTGGTGTCGTACAAACGGGCCCAATAGATCCATTTCATGTGGACGCAACCTCCTGCGCCGGTTCGTTTTGGTTCTAGGATGCCCGATCGGGTCGACAAAATTTCATCATGGAAAGGACCGCGCCGGGCAGCGCGGTCGGCGCCGCCGCGGGCGGTCCCTGCGGGCGTGATTGGTCGCGGATCGCGATACCGTACCTTCTTTTGCATCCGCAAACCATTCAACTGGCGTCTTCCGCCGCTCTCGCATCTTCCGCTTCCTCGCGATCGCGTTCGCGATGCGCGATGCGCCCGGACGCTGCGGCGGCGATGCTGGCGACAAGGTCGTCGAGAAACGTAAAGACGCCTTTTCCGTTTTTTGTGTCCAGTTTTTTGATGATGCCGACTTTGTGTTTATCCAAATGCCCGAACGTCGTGACGCCGATGCTGCCGTATCCGAGCACGGAGCCGAGAGCGAGCGTCTCGTCGCATCCGAAAAGCCCTTCATCGGTTTCCACCAGCGTCTGCAGCGGTTCCGACAGCTGCTTGCGCTCCGCCAGCATATCCAGTTCGATGCCGACCAACAGCGCATGTTGAATTTCCCGCTTCTCCAACACCGCCTTCACGCTGTCCAGGCAATGTTCCAGGGTCAGATCGTTGTTGTACGGCGCCTGCATTTTGTAAACGATTTTCGCAATATCCTCCAGTTTGACCCCGCGTTGTTCCAATCTATTTAAAGCTGCGGATTTCACGTCTTTGCTGTGAACCCGTTGGTTGCGCAGCGTCATATGCATCCCTCCATATAACGTGAATAATTCTATTATATCAAATTATTTCGAACGCGGGGGATACATTCCGGCGACGCCGCGGAGTTTCAGACGAATGCCGTGGGCGGGAACGGCCTGGCAAGCACCGCCGCATTCGGCCTACACAAGTTTCAGACGAATGCCGTGGGCGGGAACGCGGGACGGTATCCGCAAAAATGGGAATAAACGCCGGAAAGGACCCTATGCGAGTATGAAGCGGCGGGCTGCCGGACAGCTTGAGGAAACGATGAACGAGCAATGGGCTTGCAAGCCATCGCGACGGCGACAAGAAGATAAAAAAATGGCCAATGAATGGCCATGTAAAATTACAGCTCGCCCGCGGCTTCCATCAAGCGGCGCTTGATTTCCATTTCCATCGTTTCCGCCGCTTGATCGGGATTTTCCTTCACCTGCTTCAAAAACGCGTCGCCCTCGGTCTGCCACTCTTTCAACGCCTGATCCAGTTCGATTTCTCCGGTGACGACCTGCTCCAGCTTCCTGCGGCCGATATCCGACAGCATCCAGGAATTTTGCAGGTTCCGCAAGATGCGATTGTCTTCGTTCGGCGGCGGCGGTTCCAATGCGGTAAAGGCTCCGATATTGTATTCCAGCCCGTTGATCGGCCGGTTGTAGTCCATTCGCGTCAACAGCTGGCTTGAACTGCGCGACTTCAGCTCCGCCCAATCTTTGCCGTTGATGAATTTGATCAGTTCCCAGGCGTCCTTCGCATTGGGCGCTTTCGCGTTGATCGCCATAATCGGATACATGCCGACGCTGCCGCCAAAGTTCGGATACTCGTCGTGCACCGGGAACGTCACCACATCCCAGGCAAACGGTTCAAAATCCCTGATATTGTCGGCATTTTCCATCGTATTGACAATTTCCCGCAGCTGGCTGTAATGGATGAGCGTCATCGCGACTCTGCCGCTGAGGAAAGCGTCGTGATCAACCATGCTGTAAACGCGCGGTTCGTTCGTTTCTTCCTGCCAATCCCGGTTTTCCGGGATCACGTCTTTCTGATACAGATCGATGATCGGCTGCAGCGCGTTTCGCCACGCTTCCGTATCGACCAACAGCCGCTCGCCCGCGTCATCGAACATCCGCAGAGGCAGCGAGGCGGTATACAAATCGATGGCGTATTGAATGTCCAAGTATTTGTAGGGCTGAAACATAAATCCGAACGTTTTCCGGTCCCCATCCGTAGACGTTACCCGTTCCGCCAAATCGAAAATATCTCTCCACGTCATGTTATCCGTCGGGTAAGGCACGGATTTTTCATCGAAAATGTCCTTGTTGTAGATGAGCGCCATCGTGGAAAACTGCGGCGCCAGCGCATACAGCGTGCCGTTGCCCGCGTTTCGCAGCGCGTTGATGACCGCGGGCGCAAATCCGTCAATGTCGAAATCGTCCTCTTCGATATACGGTTCCAGCGGAGCCAGCAGATTTTCATCGGCGAGCTCCCCCAAGTCCTCGTAACCGACAAAGACGACATCCGGCGGATTGTCACCCTGCATCATCTTTTTCAATTCCTCGAGCGGATTGAGCTGCTCCGAATCGGCATCGAAAGTCCGATATCTCATTGTTCCGTAATCGATCGCATAGACCATCTCGATGTCGATATGCTTGTTTTGAAATTCAAACAGATCCGTATATTCCGTCCGCAGAGAATCGCTGTAATATGAATCGCCGGACATGAGGCCCACTCGAAGCACGCGCGGCTCCTCCTGCTTTGGGCTGCTGCCGAGCCCGGAACAGGCGGCCAGCGAAACCGCCAGCACCGCCGTAAAGGCGGCGCTGGCAAAGCGGCGGATTTGCGAAAATGCAGGGTGCAAACCCATGCCACCAACCCCCTCAAATCATATTCAATCCACAATGACTTCGGCTTCCACCTGGACGGCGGGCTCGGTCACGACGCCGTCCATCGGCAAAATTTGCATCGGCGGTTCCTGCCCGCTGTTTTCGCGAATTTGCTTCAGCATGGCCTCTCCCTCGGTCTTCCACTCCTTCAACGCGTCCGCGACCGGCTTGTTGTTGTTGATCACTTCCATCAATTTCTGATACCCGATGTTGTTCACCTGCCACAAATTTTGCCGGATTTGCGGATCGAGGCCGGGATTGTTCGCATACATCACACTGCGCACCGGCGTCAGCGAATAGAATGCGGCAATGTTGTAGTCAAGCCCCTGCTGCGGCTTGATAAACGATTTGCGCGACACCATCATGTTGAGACTGCGCGATTTCAGTTCCGCCCAATCCTCGCCGTTGAGAAATTTGATGAACTCCCAGGCGTCCTCGCTGTTTTGCGCTTTGGCATTGATGGCCAAAATCGGGTCCATGGAAATCGTTCCGCCTTTGTCCGGCGCCTCTTCATGCACGGGCATGGTCACGACGTCCCACTCGATCGGCTCGAAACCTTCCATGTTGCCGGCGTTGTTGTTGGCGGCGATCACCTGCGTAAGATAGCTGTAACTCGTCACGGCCATCGCCAGCTTGCCGGACAGGAACGCGTCGCCGTCATACGGCAGCGGGCGCGCAGGCTGATCGGTATTGTCGTAGTTCAGCGGTTCCGGGAAAATTTTTTCTTGTTTCAACGCGGCCAGTTCCGTCCACACCTGCTCCCAGATCGGGGAATCGACCAGCAGCGTTTCCGCGTTGTCATCCATCACTTTCAGGCCGAGCGGCGCAATGTACATATCCATTCCCCAGAACAGATCGTCCCAATACGACTGGGAGAAGGAAAACCCGTACACCCGGTCGTTGCCTTCCCCGTGGGCGACACGGCGGGCCAGATCAAACACCTGGTCCCACGTCATGTTGTCGGTCGGAGGTTCCACGCCGCGTTCCGTAAATATTTTTTTGTTGTAAATCAGCGCGCTGCCGGAAAAGGTGGGAGCCAGCGCGTACAGCTTGCCGCCGCCCGCCTCTTTCAGACCGTTGATCACCGCCGGCACCATATCGCTGATGTCGAATTCGTCTTCCTCGATCAGCGGATCGAGCGGCATCAGCAAATTTTCCTCCACCAACTGGTACAGCTCTTCGTATCCGACGATGATGACATCCGGCGGATTGTCGCCTTCGATCAGCTTTTTCATTTCTTCCACCGGATTCGGTTCCCGGTACGGCTCGTTCGGATCCTGCTGGTAGCGCTGTTTGCTCCAGTCCACCGCGGGAATCAGCTCGATTTCAATGTTTTTGTGTTGAAACTGAAACAGGTCGGTGTACTGCGTGCGCATATAATCGTCGTAAGAACTGTCACCATACATGTAGGCGATGCGGAGCACGCGCGTTTCCTCGCTGTCGCCGCCGCTTTTGTTCATGCATGCGGCCAGCATCGGCACGACCAGCATGCAGGCGAATATGGCCATCGCCGTCCTGCTCCATAATCTTGAGTTGCTTTTCACTCGGTTTCCCCCTCCAATGATTTGGGCGGCCGAATAATGATTTTGTCCCCGTCAAATTCCATCGACGCCCGCTCATTTATTTGCAATGCCTGCAAAAACTCTTTCGGCACCTGCAGCCTTCCGGCCCGGTCCACCACCACGTATTCCTCGTGCGCGTCCCCGATTCTCCGATGTTTTCCATCACCTCCAAAAAGGTCCAAATTCGGATTGCGCTTGATGAACTCGGTGCTCGTCATGCCGTCGCGAATCGCCACCACGCGGTCCACTTTGCCCGCGAGAGACAAATCGTGCGTGACGATGACGATCGTGACCCCGAGTTCGCGGTTCAAATTGCGGAAAATTTGCATGATCATATCGCTCGTCTGGGTATCGACGGAACCGGTCGGTTCGTCCGCGAGCAACAGCGACGGCCGGTTGGCCAGCGCGATGGCGATCGCCACGCGCTGCTGCTCGCCCCCGGAGAGCTGATGCAGCTTGTTGTGCATGCGATCTTTCAGCCCGACCCATTCGAGCAGCTGCTTGGCGTAGGGCCGGTCGTACTTGCCGTTCAGCATCATCGGCACTTCGACGTTTTCCAGCGCGCTCAAATACGGCAGCAGGTTGCGCGCGTTGTTTTGCCATATAAATCCTACGGTTCGGCGCTTGTATTCGACGAGCTGCTCGTCGGTGATCTTCAGCAAATCCCACTCGCCGACGCGAACGCGTCCGGCGGAGGGGCGGTCGAGGCCGCCGAGAATGTTGAGCAGCGTCGATTTCCCGCTGCCGCTGTTGCCGATGATGGCCATCATTTCCCCCTGCTTCACGGAAATGTTGAGCCCCTGCAAGGCGACGACCTCGATTTCGTCGGTTTTGTAAATTTTGACCAAACCTTCGCATTCGATCATCGGTTTACCGCTCCTCTCCCAGCTTGACGGCCTGGTGCACGCGCAGACGGCGAATGTGCATGAACAAGAGCGCGGCGCCGGTCAGCATCATGAAGCCGATGACCGCGTACAGCTGCAGCGAATCGCGGGAGTCGAAGATGACCCGGAACGGCGGCACCTGCGTGGCGGCGTTCCCCGACGTTTGCAGGAACGGCAAATACAACAGGCTCGCCAGTTTGCCGATCAGGATGCCGAGCACAATGGACAAACCGGCGGTGAAACCTTGTTCCAGCAAAAGCATGCCGGTCAGCTGTTTGCGGGAAAGCCCCATCGCGCGCAAAATGCCGAACTGCACGACACGGCTGGACATATTGAGAAACCAGAACAAAATGTATCCGACCAGCGACACGAGCACCGACACGAGAAATCCGAGGCTCAAAATGCCGAACACGCCGCCGCGGGAAGGATGCCGTTCCTGCCGCACCAATTCGGTGCGCACGTCCCGCACCTCGGCCACCTCGATGCCCTTTTCCGCCAAAGCTTCCACCACCGGCGTCACCAGCGCCAAATCTTCCATATCCAACCAGACCTCATAGGGAATGAGCGGAATCTGGTCGTATATGTAATCGAGATTGACGACAAAGAAAGGCATCTCGTCCGGATATTGCGAAGGCCAATACGGCACGGCACCGACCACCACGAACTCCATGGACTGCTGTTCGACGGAAATGTTGATCACATCGCCCGGTTTGAGCTGATGTTTCTCCGCGAAGTTCTTCGGCACGAGCACCGCATTGTCAAAGTAGCCGAGCCAGTTCAAATAATAGTTTTGATGCAGCGGCGTCAGCTTGCCGTCGCGGAACCAGGCGACGTCGTCAAACGAGGTGTTGTCGATGCCGAAGACGATGCCCTGCCCCGCGCTGCGTCCGGATACGACCGCGTTGCCCCTCGTCTGCAGCACCCGCGCCGCCGCCTTCACGCCGGGCAGTTCCTTGAACACTTCAAACGGCGGTTCCCGATACAGCATTCTGGGCGGCGGCTGCTGGCCGCCGGGGTTGCCTCCGGGATTTTGTCCCCCTCCCGGATTTTGGCCTCCGCCGGGATTATCCCCTCCGCCGGGATTTTGCCCTCCACCAGGGTTCTGCCCGCCTCCGGGATTTTGCCCGCCCCCCTGGTTGCCGGACGGCGTCGGCGTAAATTCGGGGCTCGCTTCCCACACCGTCTGGATTCTCACGTCCGCCCCGTACCGGTACAGCAGCTGTTCGGTCGAGTTCAAATCGATCGTTCTCGCCGAAGAGGAATTGTACACGCCGAGCCCCAGCGTCAAAATGAGCAGCAGCATCAGCGGATAGTACGATTTGGCCGATCGCGACAGCTGCGTCAGCGTCAAGTAAAGCGGCACCGGCAAGAAAGTTTTGCCCATCCAGCCGAACAGCCGGAGCAGCCACGGGAACAGCCGCAGAAAAAACAGGCCGAGGCTGAAAATCGTAAGCGCCGGAACGAAAAACAGAAACGGGTTCACCTGGAGCTGGCTCGCATCCAATCCGGTCTGCATCGACACGAACTGGCGCTCATAAAACAAATACCATCCGTACGCGGACAGCGCGACGAGCAGCACGTCCAGAAACCAGCGCTGCCACAGCGGCTTGCGGTCCACTCTCGCCATCTGCTGCCGGATGCCCACAATCGACGACCGCGCATACGAGATGGCGGGAATCAGGCTGGCGGCCAGCGCGATCGCCACCGCCGCGATGCCGTAGGCCAGCGTGCCGAGGCTGACGTCCACCGGGATCGACTTGCGGTTGACGAAGGTCAAAAATCCGCTCGATGAACCGATGAATTTCGCCATGAACCAGCCGATGGCCGGTCCGATGACCAACGCGGCGGCCCCAAGCAGAAGACCTTCCAGCAAGTAGACGAAGAAAATTTGGCGCGTGCTGGCGCCTCTGCTCCGCAATACGGCGACGTCGCTTTTTTGCCGCTCCAGCGATTGGCGCGAGTTCATGGCGATGTAATAAAACACCATGGCGATCATCGGCGCCGCCAGCGTGAACAGCAGCGTCTGCAGCTGCAGGCTTTGCCTGCGGAAATCATCGAGCATGTCGCGGAACGAGATGTCGACCCGCGTGTTTTTCAACAGCTGGTACAGTTCGATGTCCAACCGGTCCAGCGTCGACGCCAGCGGCCCGAGCTGGCTCGTGCGGATGTCGTTCAGGTTGAAATTGTAAAACCAGTTGGCGCTGTCGAGCGGCACTTTCCGTTTGACCAGAAGTTCGTCCACAAACACCTTTTCGCTGACGAAAAACGTGTTGACGAGCCCTTCAAGCCCTTGATACCAATAGCGGTGATAGATCGTCTCGTCCGCTTTCGGCTGGAACGCGCCGACGACTTTGACCTTCAGCGTGACGCCGCTGCCTCCGGGAACCGTATACTTGAACACGTCGCCGACGCGATAATAGTTGCGGTACGTGGAGTCTTCCAGCACGATCGCCTCGATGTATCCGTCTTTGACCGTATCCGAATACATCGTGCCGTTTACGAGCTCGATGTGGTCCTCCAGTCCGCTCTGATGGGTGATCGACATGCGGCGGCTGATGCTGGCGTCCACGAGTTCCGGATTTTCCGGACTGACGCTCACGCTGCGCAAGGAATAGGTCCGCACATAGTCGTAGAACGGGAACCCGATCGATTCGGGAATTTGCTGCTCGATATATTCGTTGAGCTTTTGCAGATCGTCGACATCCGGCCGTTCGGAACCGACCGCCTGATACCGCATGAGCACCGCTCCGGCGGGCCAGCCTGCATTTTCCTCCTGCAGCGATGTGGCGACAACCCGCTTCAGCGCGCCGTCGGCATACATCGGGATGCTCGTCGTGAACGCGACGGCAACGATCAGGCCAGCCAAAGTGCTGACGGTGAGCCAGCGGGTGTTCCACATTTTCCGGAACAAAAATCGCAGCAACGGCATACCCATTATTTGCCCACTACTTTCATCCCGGGTTCAAGCCCGTTTACAATCTCGACCTGCGTGGATGTCTGCTGGCCCACTTCCACGTCGACTTCGCGTTTGGTGCCGTCCTCTTCGACGACCTGCACGTAGGTTCTTCCCCCGTACGTGCGCAGCGTGGACGGCGGAATGACGACGACATTCTCCTTGCGCTGCGTGATAATCGAAGCGCTGAGCGGCGTGGCGCGCGTGACGCCTTCCGGAAACTCGTCCAGTTCGATCAGCACATATTTGTCGAGGCTGTCCTCTTTCTGCTGACCGCCTCCGGGGTTCCACGGATCCCACGGGTTGTAGGAATTGTTGTTGTCGTTCGTTTCCACGGGTAAACGGGACACTTTGCCCTTGTGGCTGCCGGCGGCGTTAATGTCCACTTCGGCTTCCATGCCGACGGCGATTTGGGCCAAATCGTTCTTGCTCTTGATTTCAACGGCCACCGTCAGCCGCGACGTGTCGGCGATGACGGCGACGGGAGCATACGCCTGCGGCGTGTCCCCGGGTTTGACGGAAACCGATACGATCGTTCCCGAGAACGGCGCGGTGATTTTCGCCCGCTCGATTTGTTCGCGTTTTTTCACCAGCGACAGACGCGCTTTTTCAAACTGGATCTTTTTCAGTTCCAAGTCTTCCGGAGACAACCCTTCCGTGTTGCGCAGCGTCCGCTTCATGTTCAGTTCCTGTTCGCGGAAGTTGATCTCCTCCAGCCTCAATTCGTCGACCAGCTGCTGCACGTCCAGCTCCGCGATCAGATCGCCGGCCTGCACTTGCTGGCCGGTTTGGACGTATACGTCTTTGACCCGGTAGCTGCCTTCCATCGAGAAAAACAGCGTTTCCTCCTGCAGCGACATGATTTTGCCGTTGCCGCGCACACGGTTCACAATCGTGCCCGTCTGCACCGTGTACGTCGGCTTCTCCGACAGCTTCGGCGGCTGGATGTCCGGAATTTGTTCTTCTTCCATTTCGTTTGGAAGCAGCGAGCAGCCGGCCAACGCTGCGGATAAGAGCACGGCCAGCGCCATCGTCTTCCCGCGGGCGCGGCGTTTAGGAGCGGATGAATCGCCCGTCAACCATTTCGTAAACATGATCGGCTACCTCCAAAATCGTGGGATCGTGTGTGGTCATGCAGATGGTTACTTTTTCCGTTTCGATGATTTCCCGGAATACCGCCATGATCTGCGCCCCCATTTGCGAATCCAGTTCGGCGGTCGGTTCGTCCGCGAGCAGAAGCGGCGGCCGGTGCGCGATGGCCTTGGCGATCGCGACACGCTGCTGTTCGCCGCCGGACATTTCGAACGGACGATGTTTCATCCGTTTGCCCAAACCGACGAGTTCCAGGCAGTGGACGACTCTCTCTTTCCATTGCGACCGCGGAACTCCGGCCATGCGCAGCGACAGCTCCACATTCTCGTAAGCGGACAGGAGCGGAAGCAGCGCGTACGCTTGAAAGATAAAGCCGATTTCGGTCCGCCGCATTTTCGTGCGCTCCTTGTCGTTCATGGCGTGAATGGCGCGCCCGCGAAAGTAGATTTCTCCTTTGGTAGGCACATCCAAACCGCCCAGTAGATTGAGCAGGGTCGTTTTCCCCGAACCGGAACGGCCGCGGAGCATGACGAGCTGCTGCTCCTTCAGTTCCATATCGATACCTTTCAGCACATGGAGCTTGCGCCCGCCGACGTCGAAAATCCGCTCCACGCCGGAAGCGGTCATCAGCACACCGCCCGTCCCTGCGGTCGGTTCCGCCGGCTCCGCGGCGGTAGATACGGCGGCTCTACGAAACATGTTCCCGAATTCCCCTCCCTTGTCTTCTACGATGTATAGACGATAGAAACAGGAAAAAGGTTACATTCCGACAAAATAAAAAAACGCCGCCTGTCACAAAAATTTGCGACAGGCTGCGGGGACGGTCACGATCCGTACATGTGCCGGTTTTCCCTCCACCGGTTCAACAGCTGCACATCTTCTTCCCGGATCAATCCTTTGGCTAAAGCCGTGGGAATCATCGTGCGGTAATTGCACAGCGCATCCAACGGAATGCCGTGCTCGCGGAACGATTGCGCGGCTTCGTCAAACTCGTAAGTGAACACGGCCAGCACGGCCAAAATTTCCGCGCCGGCTTCCCGCAAGGCCAACGCCGCGTCCAGACTGCTGGCGCCGGTGGAAACGAGATCTTCGATGACGACGGTTTTTTGTCCCGGACGCAGCACGCCTTCAATGCGCTGTCCCTTTCCGTGACCTTTGGCCTTCCCGCGCACGTAAACCATCGGCAGCTGCAGCTTTTGCGCGACCCACGCCGCGTGCGGAATGCCCCCCGTCGCGATGCCGGCGACGATTTCCGCGTCGGGACAGCGTTCCCGGATATAGGCGGCAAAATGGCCGGCGATGCGGTCGCGGACCTCGGGATAGGAAATCGTCAGGCGATTGTCGCAATAAATCGGCGATTTCAGCCCCGACGACCAAGTGAACGGTTCGTTCGGCGAAAGCGTCACCGCGCCGATGTCCAGCAAATCGGCGGCGACGGAAAGTGCGGCGGATTCCGGGTCAAACATGCGGTTTCACTCCTCTGCTTTTTGTCCGATACGCAATGTAAAACATCTCGGGCAGTGGGCACCAAAATTTCAAGCCAATCAGGACGCCGCGGCTTCGTTTCCAATTGGCGGCTCCCTAATGGGCGAATAAGCCGCGGACAACGCGGCGGCATGCCGTCGCGCGGCGAATGGAGCGCTGCCGGCGGCGCGTCCGCCCGCCCTTCAGGCGTGCCGCGCCGCCGAATCGATGATGTCGAGCAGCGCCCGGCGCGGGTCCGGCGCCGCGGTCACCGGGCGGCCGACGACGATGAAGTCGGTGCCGGCCGCGAACGCTTCGGCGGGCGTCATCACGCGAACCTGGTCGCCCGCGGCCGCGCCCGCCGGCCGTATGCCGGGAGTGACGGTGAGGAATTGCCGCCCCTGGCTTTCCTTGATTCGCTCCACTTCGAGGGGCGAGGCGACGACGCCGTCCAGCCCGGCGAGCCGGGCGAGCTCGGCGTAGCGCAGCACCGCGGACTCGACGCTGCCGGGAATGCCGATTTGTTCGTTCAGCGTTTTTTGATCCGTGCTCGTCAGCTGCGTAACGGCGATGATCAGCGGCCGGCGCGGCGCCGCCGTTTCCTCCAGCGCCTCGTTCGCGCCGGCGAGCGCCGCTTCCATCATGCGCGCGCCGCCCGCGGCGTGCACGTTGAACATGTCGACGCCGAGCCGCGTGATGCTGCGCGCCGCCCCTCTCACCGTGTTGGGAATGTCGTGCAGTTTCAAATCCAGAAAGACGGCGTAACCGGACCGCCGCAACTCCCGGACAAACGCGGGCCCTTCCGCGTAAAACAGCTCCATGCCGACTTTCATCCAGCACGGAATGCCTTCCAGGCGGCGGAGCAGCGTCCGCGCCGCGTCCGCCTCGGCAACGTCGAGCGCGATCATGATACGTCTGGCAATGGCATCGCGGTCGTTCATCATGATGTCATCCTCTTACACCAATGGCGCGGCCGAAGAAATCCGCTGCTCCGCTTGCGCCGGACGCTGCGTATTCTCATGCCGCTGCGGCGGCATCGGGCGCGACGAGAAATTGATCGCCTCCAGCATGCGCAACAGCGCGCGGACCGTGTCCAGCGAGGTCATGCAGACGACGCCGTTTTCCACCGCTTCCCGCCGGATGCGGAAGCCGTCCCGTTCCGGTGTCCGCCCTTTGGTCAGCGTATTGACGACAAACTGCGCGTCGCCGCTGCGGATCAAGTCGACGATGTTCGGCGAACCTTCGCTCAGCTTGTTGACCCGCGTCACGGGAAGCCCTGCCGCCTGCAGTACGGCGGCGGTTCCTCCGGTCGCGGCGATCTTGTAGCCGAGCGCGGCAAATCCCTTGAGCAGTTCCACCGCCTCCGCCTTGTCCTTGTCCGCCACCGTCGCGATGATCGTGCCGGAAGGCGGAATGTTCATGCCGGCGCCGATCAACCCTTTGTAAAGCGCTTTGGGGAACGACACGTCCCGTCCCATGACTTCGCCCGTCGATTTCATTTCCGGACCGAGCGTCGGTTCCACCCGGCGCAGTTTGGCGAAAGAGAACACGGGCACTTTGACCGACACATACTCATCTTCAGGCCACAACCCGCCTTCGTAGCCGAGCTGCGGCAGCGTTTGGCCGAGAATGAGCCGCGTGGCGACGTGCGCCATCGGGATGCCGGTCACTTTGCTCAGGAAAGGCACCGTACGGGAGGCGCGCGGATTCACTTCGATGACGTAGACGCGCTCCTGGTGAATGACGAACTGGATGTTGACGAGCCCGACGACGTTCAGCTTCCGGGAAATGTTCGTCGTGATGTCCACGATCTGGCGGCGGACGTCCTCAGACAATGTTTGCGGCGGATACACCGCGATCGAGTCGCCCGAGTGCACGCCGGCGCGCTCCACATGCTCCATGATGCCGGGAATGAGCACGTTGTCGCCGTCGCAAATCGCGTCGACTTCCGCTTCCTGTCCCTGCATGTACCGGTCGATCAGCACCGGGTGTTCGGGATTGATTTTCACCGCCTGCTCCATGTAGCTCAGCAATTCCGCGTCGGAGTACACGATCTCCATCGCGCGGCCGCCCAGCACATAAGACGGACGCACGAGCACGGGATACCCCAATTTGGCGGCGGCACCGACCGCCTCGTCGACCGAGGTGACCGTCGTGCCCGGCGGCTGCGGCACGTCCAGCCCGCGCAGCAGCGCTTCGAACTTTTTGCGGTCTTCCGCGGTATCGATGCTTTCCAGGCTCGTGCCCAAAATGCGCACTCCCGCCTTCGCCAGCGGTTCGGCCAAGTTGATCGCCGTCTGTCCGCCGAACTGCACGATGACGCCGATCGGCTTTTCCTGCTCGATCACGTTCATGACGTCCTCGAAAAACAGCGGCTCGAAATACAGCCGGTCGGACGTGTTGAAGTCCGTCGACACCGTTTCCGGGTTGTTGTTGATGATGACCGCCTCGTACCCGGCTTCCTGAATCGCCCATACGGCGTGCACCGTCGAATAGTCGAATTCGATGCCCTGTCCGATGCGGATCGGGCCGGAACCGAGCACGACGATGCGCGGCTTGTCCGTCAGGACGACTTCATTTTCGATTTCGTATGTGGAGTAGTAGTACGGCGTGGAAGCTTCAAACTCCGCCGCGCACGTGTCGACCATCTTATAGACCGGCCGGATGTCGTGCCGAAGACGCAGCGCCCTCACTTCGTCCTCGGCGACAAAATCGTTCCGGCTGCCGCCTCTGCGGATTTCCGCGATCGCACGGTCGGTGAATCCCATTCTTTTGGCTTCCAGCAGCAGTTCTTTGGTCAGGTCCGTGTCGCGGATGACCGACTCAAACTCCACCAGCCGTTCCAGCTTGTCCAAAAACCACCAGTCGATCTTGGTCAGTTCCCGGACGCGCTCCATGTCGTATCCGCGCCGGAACGCTTCCGCGATCAGAAACAGCCGCTCGTCGTCGGGGACGGCAAGACGCGTTTCCAGCGTGTTGTCGTCCAGCGACTCCGCGCCTTTCAGCCAGAGTCGATGCACGCCGATTTCCAGGGAACGCACCGCCTTCTGCAGCGATTCTTCAAAGGTGCGCCCGATCGCCATCACTTCGCCGGTCGCCTTCATCTGCGTGCCGAGTTTGCGGTTGGCCGACGTAAACTTGTCGAACGGCCAGCGGGGAATTTTCGTCACCACATAGTCGATCGTCGGCTCGAAGCAAGCGTACGTCTGGCCGGTCACCGGGTTGACGATCTCGTCGAGCGTGTAACCGATCGCGATTTTCGCCGCCATCTTGGCGATCGGGTAGCCGGTCGCCTTGGAAGCGAGCGCCGAAGAACGGCTGACGCGCGGGTTCACCTCGATCACGTAGTATTGGTAGCTGAACGGATCGAGCGCAAACTGGACGTTGCACCCGCCTTCGATGTTCAGCGCGCGGATGATTTTGATCGCGGCCGACCGCAGCATCTGGTATTCGCGGTCGGACAGCGTCTGGCTCGGCGCGACGACGATGCTGTCGCCCGTGTGCACGCCGACGGCGTCGACATTTTCCATATTGCACACGACGATGCAGTTGTCGTTCGCATCGCGCATGACCTCGTATTCGATTTCCTTCATTCCGGCGATGCTTTTCTCGATCAGGCACTGGCCGATCGGGCTGTAGCGCAGGCCGGAGGCGACGATGTCGCGCAGTTCTTTTTCCGTGCCGGCGATGCCGCCGCCGGTTCCGCCCAGCGTGTACGCCGGGCGAACGATGATCGGATAACCGATCTCATTCGCGAAGTTCACCGCGTCCTCCACCGAGGTCACAATGGTGCTTTCGGGGATCGGCTGATTCAGCTCGCGCATCAGCTCGCGGAACATATCGCGGTCTTCCGCCCGCTCGATCGCTTCCAGCTGCGTGCCGAGCAGCCGCACGTTTTCTTTTTCCAGCACGCCGGCGCGGGCGAGCTGCACCGCCATGTTCAAGCCGGTTTGGCCGCCCAGCGTCGGCAAGAGTCCGTCGGGGCGTTCCTTGCGAATAATTTGCGTCACGTAATCCAGGGTGATCGGCTCGATGTACACGCGGTCGGCCATGTTGGTGTCCGTCATGATCGTCGCGGGATTGCTGTTGATGAGGACGACTTCAATCCCTTCTTCTTTCAGCGCCTGGCACGCCTGGGTGCCCGCATAGTCGAATTCCGCCGCCTGGCCGATCACAATCGGACCGGAGCCGATGACGAGAATTTTTTTCAGGCTTTTATCTTTGGGCATAGAGCAGTTCTCCTTTCTTCCGCGCGGCCATCAGCGACTGGCGCGGCGGCTGCGGACGGGTCAGCCGGTGCTGTCGAATCATGTCGAGAAACTGGTCGAACAAATGCCCGGAGTCGCCCGGTCCCGGGGAAGCTTCCGGGTGATACTGGACGGAAAACACCGGATATTCGGTATGCCGCAGACCTTCGATCGTATGGTCGTTGTTGTTGATGTGCGTCACTTTCAGCTTCGTTCCCTTGATCGATTCCTCGACCACCGTATAGCCGTGATTTTGCGACGTGATGTAGCAGCGCCCGCTTTCCAGGTCTTTCACCGGATGGTTGCCGCCGCGGTGGCCGAATTTCAGCTTCGCCGTATCCGCGCCGCAAGCGAGGGCGAGCATCTGGTGTCCCAGGCAGATGCCGAACATCGGATATTCCCCGAGCAGTTCCGTGATGGTATGCACGGCTTGCGGCACGTCTTTCGGGTTGCCGGGGCCGTTGGACAGCAAAATGCCGTCGGGATGCAGTCGCCGGATTTGATCCGCCGTCGCATCGTAAGGCACGACGACGACATCGCAGCCGCGCGCCAGCAGGTCGCGCAAAATGCCGCTTTTGGCGCCGTAGTCGATCACGACGATCCGCTCTTTGTAACCGGGGGCGCTGAAGACGGACTTGGTGGACACCCGCGCCACCTGGTCGCGCATCAGTTCCGCCGACGCCAGCCGTTCGGAAAGCTCCCGGTCGGAAACGTCCGCGGGGGCGATGACGCCTTTCATCGTGCCGTGATGGCGAATTTTGCGCGTGAGCATGCGCGTGTCGATGCCGCTGACGCCCGGGATGCCGTGCTGTTTCAACAATTCGTCCAACGTATAGTGCGCGCGCCAATTGCTCGGCGTATCTTCATATTTGCGTACGACAAATCCGTGCACGAACGGCTTCACCGATTCAAAATCGTCGCGGGCGATGCCGTAGTTGCCGATCAGCGGATATGTCATCGTCACAATTTGACCGCAATAGGAAGGATCGGTCAGCAGCTCCTGATATCCGGTGATGCCGGTGTTGAACACGACTTCGCCGACCGATTCCTTCACCGCTCCGAACGCGCTGCCCACAAACAGCGTGCCGTCTTCCAGCATTAATTTCGCCTGTATGGCCATATCCGTTCACTCCCCCGAATTTCGTCTCATGCATTGGACCAAACGATGTTTCCTGCGCAAACGGTCAGCACGGGCCAACCTTTGAGCTTCCAGCCGGCAAAAGGGGTGTTTTTGCTCTTGGACAAAAGCTGTTCCGGCCGCACTTCCCGCTCCTCATCCAAATCGATGACCGTCAAGTCGGCGGGCGCCCCTTCTTCCAGCTTGCCGTACGGCAGGCCGAACACCTGCGCCGGACGGACGGTCATGCGGTCGAGCAAAAACTTCAGCGTCCATTTTCCCGTCGCCACAAACCGGGTGTACAGAAGCGGGAACGCCGTTTCAAAACCGACGATGCCGAACGGAGCCAGCTCCAACCCTTTCGCCTTCTCCTCTTCACTGTGCGGCGCGTGGTCGGTGACGATGATGTCGATCGTTCCGTCTTCCAGCGCCTCCATGACCGCCTGCACGTCCCGCGGCGAACGCAGCGGAGGATTCATTTTCCAGTTGGCGTCGAGCCCCGGAATGTCTTCGTCGGACAGCACGAGATGGTGCGGGCACACTTCCGCGGTGACGCGCAGCCCGAGCTGCTTGGCCATGCGGATCAGCCGCACCGATTGCTCGGTGCTCACGTGGCACACGTGGTAATGCACGCCGGTCGCTTCCGCGAGCAAAATGTCCCGGCCGACGTGGATCGCTTCGGATTCGTTGGGAATGCCCTTCAAACCGTGCTTTCTCGCAAATTCCCCGTCGGTGACCGCAGCGCCTTTCACCAGCGTGTCGTCTTCGCAGTGCGCGACGATCGGCATGTCCAGGGAGGCGGCCAACGCCATCGCGTTTTTCATCATTTGCGCGTTCTGCACCCCGACGCCGTCATCGGTAAATCCGATCGCTCCCGCCGCCTTCAGCGCGGCGAAGTCGGTCAGCTCGCGGCCGAGCTCGCCGACGGTAATCGCCGCGTAGGACAACACGCGCACGCATCCTTCCCGGGCGGCTTTGTCGTAGACGTATCGCAGCGTGTCCACATTGTCGATCACCGGCCGCGTGTTCGGCATGCAGGCGACGGTCGTGAAACCGCCGCGCGCGGCGGAACGCGTGCCGGTCGCGATCGTCTCTTTGTGCTCAAACCCGGGATCGCGCAAATGCGCGTGCATGTCGACAAAACCGGGACTGACCAGCCTTCCGCCCGCGTCGTAGACGTCGTGCCCGCGCCGTTCTTCCTCGTCCGGAAGCCGCGGCTCGATGCGCGCGATTTTGCCGTCCTCGATCAACAGGTGGCACTCCCGCAGTTCGTTGCCGTGTTCGGAAGTCGTTCGTCCGTGAATGATCCAAAAACCCATAGGTTCCTCCTCGTCGTCCGGCCGGCGCCGGCGAAATGTTTCTTGAGGCGGCGGGCGTCCGATCCCTACGCCAAAGCTCTTTCGATGACCGCCATGCGAATCGGAACGCCGTGGCTGATCTGGGTGAAAATTTTGGAACGCGGATGTTCGACGACTTCATCGTCGATTTCCACGTTGCGGTTGACCGGCGCCGGATGCATGACGATCGCGTGATCGGGCATTTGCTGCAGGCGCTCCATCGTCAGGCCGAATCCGGCGCGATAATCCTCGGCGGATTTGATCATGCCGCGCTCATGGCGTTCCAGCTGGACGCGCAGCATCATCACCACGTCGGACTGCAGCGCCTCCTCCATGGACACATACGGGGCGAAAGGCTCCAGTTCCGGCGCCTTCATGTTGTCGGGCGCGCACAATTTGACCCGCGCCCCCATCGTGGTGAGCCCCCACAAATTCGATCTCGCCACCCGGCTGTGCAAAATGTCCCCGATAATCGAAACGGTCAGCCCGCGAATTTCGCCGAAATGTTTCCGCATCGTGTAAAGATCGAGAAGCGCCTGGGTCGGATGCTCGTTGTTGCCGTCGCCCGCGTTGATCAGCGGCACTTTGATTTTTCGGGCGAGTTCGGGCAAAAGGCCGATCGGCTTCAGCCGGATGACGCCGGCGTCGATGCCCATCGATTCCAGCGTCCGCACCGTGTCGTAAATGGACTCGCCCTTTTCCACGCTGGACGCCGCGGCGGTAAAGTTGAGCACTTCCGCGCCCAGCCTCTTCTCCGCCACTTCAAACGAAAACCGCGTGCGCGTGCTGTTTTCGAAAAACATGTTGGCGACAAATTTGCCCTGCAAGTAGTTTGTCACTTTGACCGGATACTGTTCCCAATACCGGGCGCGGTCGAGGATGCTGACAATTTCGTCGGCGCCAAGACCTTTCAGGCCGATCAAATGGCGATCCAAACCCTGGATTTGCGTCAATCGCTCCGCCTCCCTTTCGTGTGCTCCCTTAATGCGACAAGACGACCGCATCGGTCGAATCGATTTCGCTGAGCAGGACGCTGACCTTTTCCTGGCGGGAAGTCGGCAAATTTTTGCCGACGAAATCCGGCCGGATCGGGAGCTCGCGATGTCCGCGGTCGACGAGCACGGCGAGCTGAATCGCCTTCGGCCTGCCCTTGTCAATGAGCGCGTCCATGCCGGCGCGCACCGTGCGGCCGGTATAAAGCACATCGTCGAACATAATGAGCGTCTTGTTGCGGATCAACTGCGGATCGACGCCGATTTTTTCCCGCTTGTCCACGCATTCCACGTCGTCGCGGTAAGGGGTGACGTCCAGCTCGACGACCTCGATCGGCGCCCCTTCGATGTCGCGGATGCGCGCCGCGATTCTGCGGGCAAGAAACACGCCTCTCGTTCGAATGCCGACCAATACGCAGTCGTCGATGCCTTTGTTCCGTTCCAGAATTTCATGGGCGATGCGGGTCAGCGCCCGCCGGATGGCGTCCTCGTCCATGATGACGCGCCGACGGTGTTCGTTCATCGGATTCCCTCCCCTGGCCGTCATGTTCCGTCATGGGCATAAAAAAACTTCCTGCCGGAGGCAGGAAGCGCGGTGGTCAGCATGCGCACACACAGGATTTCCCGTCCGCAAGGCCGGACGGCGCCAAGCATCGGCGGCCGAAAACCCAGGCGGCGGGTCAACCTATTGGATTCTTACGGATGCGTCACCTTGCCAGCCTCACGGGACTGAATTTAAAGGTACACTGCTTGCGTTCATCAATCGAATTATCCCACTTCATGCAGTCGATGTCAATCCACAAATTTCGCGGTCAAACAAACGTCACAAATCGCGGCGAACGGCACCAAAGATAGCATCCCTCGGTTTTCGCGGTCTATGCAAAAGACTGCCAAACCTGGAAGGCGATGCGCCGCCGCCCGGCATTCCAACGTGCAGTACGGCGGATCAGCGCGGCTGCGCGGATTTCCAGGCAATATATTCGGTGACCTCGCGGATCGCCACCTCGATGGCGCCTTCATCGGGCTCCAGCTTCGCGTGGTGCAAGCCGTAGGGCGTATCGACGCCGAGCCAAAACATGAAGCCGGGAATGTCTTTCAAAAAGTACCCGAAATCTTCCCCCGTCATCGCCGGCCCGCATTCGTGCAGCCGCACGGACGGCCGCGCGCGCAGCCAGTCCATGAACTCCCGCGAGAGCCGTTCATCATTGAACACCTGATGATAACTGGCGCCGAAGTCGATTTCCGCGCGGCAGTCGAACGCCGTTTCAATCCCTCGCAGCAGCGAGACGACGCGCGCTTTGACCCGTTCCATCGACTCCTCGGACAGCGTGCGAATCGTGCCTTCCAGCCGCGCCGTTTCCGCGATGATGTTCTGCGCGGTGCCCGCCGAAAGCTTGCCGACCGTGATCACCGCGGCATCCAGCGGATCGGTGTTGCGCGACACGATCGTCTGCAGCTGCGTGATCAAATGCGCGCCGGCGACAATCATATCGTTGGCGCGGTGCGGAAACGCGGCGTGCCCGCCCTTTCCGCGCAACGTCACGAACAGCTCCGACGTGTTGGCAAACAGCAGTCCGCTGCGAACGGCGATGGTGCCGACCGGATATTCCGGCGCGATGTGCAGCGCCATGATCTGGTCGGGCCGCCATTCGCGAAACGGCTCGCACTCCATCATCGGCTTGGCCCCGCCCGGCCCTTCCTCCGCCGGCTGGAACACGACGAGCAGATGATCGTCGATTTCATGACGGACAAAATGCGTCAAAATGCCGAGCGCGATCGCCATATGCATATCGTGCCCGCAGGCGTGCATAAATCCCGGATGTTTCGACCGGAACGCATACGACGTCTCTTCTTCAATCGGCAGACCGTCCATATCCGCCCGCCAGGCGAGCGTCCGCTTTCCCGACGCGCCGCGCACCCGCGCCAGCACGCCGGTTTTCCACGTGCGGACTTCCAGACGGTCTTGGGGAAGACTCGACAAATAATCCAAAATGAGCCGCTGCGTCTTGAATTCGGCAAAACCGGGCTCGGGAATTTCATGCAGCCGCCTGCGCAGTTCCACAAAAGGATTCATCCATCCACCGCTTTCTGTACCGGCATGCTCCGTGCCTGATTTGGGATGTTTTCGACCTGATCCTTGCCCATGTTTCTCCACCCGCCGCCGCGCCCCCAATCCGCATGCGCAGCGAACGAAAGCGTAGGGAACGAAAGCGTAGGGAACGGGAGCCGCCCTCGGGTGTGCGCAACCGGTCGGACGCCGGCTATTTCAGGCTGCGCAAGCCTTCGATGATGCCGGTTTTCGACCGCGTCTTGTCGTCGACCTGCTTGATGACGCGCGCGGGAACGCCGGCGACGACCGTGTAGGGCGGCACATCTTCGACGACGACGGCGCCGGCGGCGACGACCGCGCCTTTCCCGACGCGCACGCCTTCCAGCACGACCGCGTTGGCGCCGATCAGCACATCGTCCTCAATGACGACCGGCTGCGCCGAGGGCGGCTCCACGACGCCGGCCAGCACCGCGCCCGCGCCGATATGGCACATGCGGCCGACCTGCACGCGTCCGCCGAGCGTCGCATTCATGTCGATCATCGTGCCTTCGCCGATCGTGCAGCCGATATTGATCACCGCGCCCATCATGATCACCGCGTTGTCGCCGATCGTCACCTTGTCGCGGATGATCGCGCCGGGTTCGATGCGGGCGTTGACGGGCTTCACATCGAGCAGCGGCACCGCCGAATGGCGGCGGTCCGCCTCCACTACATAGGAAACGATGGAAGACGAGTTCGCTTCCAAAAGCGGCTGGATTTCGCTCCAGTCTCCAAACATGACGCCCCCGGATCCGAAATCGAACACTTGGATCGTTTCGCTGACCGGCGAATTGACCTTTCCTTGAAAATACACTTTGACCGGCGTCGTCTTTTTGCTGTTTTGGATGTAACGGATGATTTCATACGCCGCATTTCCGGAATTGTGATCCATTTTTTCCCACTCCCGATCTAAAAAATGTCCCCCACCGCTACCTTCGGCCGAGCAAATCCAGCAATTGCCGCATGTCCTCCGGCAGTTCCGCTTCAAAGCGCATCATTTCTCCCGTACGGGGATGCGCGAAACCGAGCACGCCGGCGTGCAGCGCCTGACCGTGAATCCACTTGTCCCGGGATTTGGCGGGACCGTAAAGCGGATCGCCCACCAGCGGGTGTCCGATATATTTCATGTGCACGCGGATCTGGTGCGTGCGTCCGGTTTCCAGCCTCAACTCCAGCAGCGTGAATTCGGCAAACCGCTCTTTGACGGCAAAATGCGTTACCGCACGCTTGCTGTTTTTATCCGTCACGGCAAACTTTTTGCGGTCCTTCGGGTCTCTGCCGATCGGCGCATCCACCGTTCCCTGCTCGTGTTCCACACGGCCGTGGACGACGGCGGTGTAGACGCGCAGCGCGCTGTGTTCCTTGAGCTGTTCCGCCAAGGCGGCGTGGGCGAAATCGTTTTTGGCCGCCATCAGCAGTCCGGACGTGTCTTTGTCGATGCGGTGCACGATACCCGGCCGACGCACGCCGTTGATGCCGGACAAATCCTTGCAGTGGTACAAAAGCGCGTTGACCAGCGTGCCGGAGTTGTGCCCGGCCGCCGGATGCACGACCATGCCGCGCGGCTTGTTGACGACGATGACGTCGCCGTCTTCGTAGACGATGTCCAACGGAATCGGTTCGGGACGGGCGGAGGCGTCTTCCGGTTCCGGGAGGTCGACCGCGACACGGTCGCCTTCTTCCACGGTGTCGCTCGGCTTCACCGCGCGCCCGTTCACCGTCACGCGGCCCGCCCGTATCCACTGCTGGACTTGCGATCGCGACACGTCGTCCCCCAACATGGCCGCCACATGCCGGTCGATCCGGTCGCCCGCCTGACCGCCTTCGACCGTCCATTCTTCGGTTTCGGACCAATCAAGTCGTTCCGGCGTCATGTCCAACCCGTTCCTTTTTTTCCTGCGACCATTTGATCAGGGAATCGAGAATGATCAGCGCGACGGACACCGTAATGGCGATGTCGGCGACGTTGAAAATGGGAAACACGTAGTCCACCTGCGCCCCGAAAAAGGGAAACCGGAAATGGAATTTGAAAAAATCGACGACTTCTCCGGTCAGCAGACGATCGATAAAATTTCCGACAGCCCCGCCGATCAGCAGCCCCAGCGCGACGGACAGCAGGCCTTGTTTTTCCTTCGCGGATTTGCGCAAAAACCATACGGCGCCGGCGACGACGATAACGGTCACCGCGAGAAAGAACGCCCGCTGGTTTTGCAAAATGCCGAAGGCCGCCCCTTTGTTCCGATGGGAATAAATTTGAAAAAACTCGCCGATCACCGGGATGGACTCGTAGAGCGTCATATTGGTTTTGATCATCCACTTGCTCCATTGGTCGAGAACGATCACAAGCAGCGAAATCAACAAATATCGCAACAGTCGGCTTTCCTCCTCAAAGTGTTGACAGACACGGTAAAATGCGTTACGGATCGTGTTATTCATTTTAACACAGCGCGGGACCGGGAGTCCATTTCCAACGCCGGCGTTTCCCGCCGCCGCCTTTCCCGCTTCCCGCCGCCGGCGTTTCGCGGCCCGGGCGGCCGACGGCATTTTCCTGCTGCAAGCATTTTCCTTACGTATTCCGCGCCGTTCCGGCGGAAACTATAGTCGGCAAAGCGGACGCGAAAACCCATTCGCGCATTAGAAAGGAAGAGAACGATTGACTCATCTTACCCGCGAACAAATCGAAGAACTCGAAGGAAAATTGCGCAGCGAGCGGCAGGCGATCGTCCGGCAGCGGGCGGACAACGACCGCTTCGGCCTCGACACGCCCATCCGCGAAACGCTCGGCGATTCTTCCGTCGACAATCATCCCGCCGATCAAGGAACGGAAACGTTTGAACGCGCCAAGGATGTTGCGCTGAACGAACACGCCCGGTTTACGCTCGACCGCATCGAACGCGCGCTGTCGGCCATGGAGAAGGGGAACTACGGTCGGTGCGCGGTGTGCGGCCGCCCGATTCCGTACGAGCGTCTGCAGGCCGTGCCGTGGGCATTGCATTGCGCCGCCCATTCCGAAGAACAATACGTTCCGCTGGACCGGCCGGCGGAAGAAGGCGTGCTCGTCCGGCCGTTCGGGCGCACGAGCCTGGACGAACACGAAGATACGCAGTTTGACGGTGAAGACGCCTGGCAAATCGTGGAGCGGTGGGGAACGTCGAGTTCCCCCGCGTTCGCGGAACAGCGTCAAGCCGAAGATTACGACGAACTGTATGTGGAATCCGAGGAGCCCGAGGGATATGTCGAGCCGATCGAAAGTTTTGCGGCCACGGACATTTACGGAAAGCGAACCTTCGTCGTGCGCAACGACGAATACCGCAAATATATGGCTTCCCCTGAAGGCGACCGGACACTGGAACCCGATTTGTCATGGGAGGATGTAAAAGAGCGGGATGGGGCGCCATAATCATGCGCCCTCTATCCCGCTTTTCCCTTAGTGAAACGTATGGCGAGCGAGCACTTCCGCGCAGCGCGGGCATACGTCCGGATGCTGCGGATGGCTGCCCGTATCCGGCGTCACCGTCCAGCAGCGCTCGCATTTTTTGCCTTCCGCCGGGCTGACGCGGACCGCCAGCCCGTTCAACCGGGCGGCGTCGTCCGGAATCGGCGCCGACGCGTCCGCGATCGACACGTCGGAAACGATCAGCAGCGTCTCCAGTTCGCGTTCGAAGTGCCGCAGCAGCCCGTCGACGGAAGCTTCGGGATAGATGTCCACCCTCGCTTCCAGATTGGCGCCGATGCGCTTCTCCTTGCGCGCGGTTTCCAGCGCCTTGTAAATTTCGCCGCGCACCTCCATGAACTGTTCCCATCTCGACTCCAACGGTTCATCGAACAAGCTGCGGTCGACTTCCGGAAATTCGCAGAGCTGCACGGTGATGTACGGCGTATCCGGGATGTATTTCCACACTTCATCCGCCGTATAGGGCAAAATCGGCGCGATCAGCTTCGTCACCGCGAGCAGCGCGTCATAGAGCACCGTCTGCGCCGCTTTCCGTTCCGGATCGTCCGGCGCGCTGCAGTACAGCCGGTCCTTGATGATATCCAGGTAAAACGCGCTCATGTCCACCGCGCAGAAATGATGGACGGATTGGTAGACCGTGTGGAACTCATAGCGGTCGTATGCCGCGAGCGCCCGCTCCGTCATGCGATGCAGACGGATGAGGGCAAACCGGTCCAACTCGTTCATGCGGCTTGCCGGCACGCGATCCCGTTTCGGATCGAATCCGTGCAGGTTGCCGAGAAAATAGCGCAGCGTGTTGCGAATTTTGCGGTACACTTCCGTAATCTGGTTCAAGATCGCGTCGGAAATGCGCACGTCGGATTGATAATCGACCGAGGCGACCCACAGCCGCAAAATGTCCGCGCCGAGCTTTTGCGACACTTCCGACGGATCGATGACGTTGCCGAGCGATTTGGACATTTTGCGCCCTTCGCCGTCGAGCGTAAACCCGTGGCTCAAAATGCCGCGGTACGGAGCGGTGCCTTCCGTGGCGACGGCGGTAATCAGCGACGAGTTGAACCAGCCGCGGTATTGGTCCGAGCCTTCCAGATACAAGTCGGCCGGCCAACACAATTCTTCCCTCGTTTTCAGCACGGCCGCGTGGCTCGAACCGGAATCGAACCAGACGTCCATGATGTCGGTTTCCTTGCGGAACTGTCCGCCGCCGCATTTCGGGCAAACCGTGCCCTCCGGCACCAGTTCTTCTTCAGATCGGTCAAACCACGCGTTGGAACCTTCCCGCGCGAACAAATCGGCCACATGATCGATGATCTTGTCGCTGATCAGCGGCTCGCCGCACGAGCGGCAGTACACGATGGGAATCGGCACGCCCCAGGTGCGCTGGCGGGAAATGCACCAGTCGCCGCGTTCGGCGATCATGTTGTGCAGCCGGATTTCGCCCCACTCCGGCGTCCAGCGCAGCTTCTTGATCTCGTCCAGCATCGCCTGGCGGAACCCGTCGATGGAGGCGAACCACTGCTCGGTCGCCCGGAAAATGACCGGTTTTTTCGTGCGCCAGTCGTGCGGGTATTGGTGCGTGATGAAATCCATTTTCAACAGATGGCCGGATTCGCGCAGTTTGTCCACGATCACCTTGTTGGCGTCGTCGTAAAACATGCCTTCAAATCCCGGCGCCTCCGCGGTGAACTTGCCCTGGTCGTCCACGGGACAAAGCACGGGAAGATCGTACGCCTTGCCGATCTCGAAGTCGTCCTCGCCGTGCCCCGGCGCGGTGTGGACGCAGCCGGTGCCGGCGTCCAGCGTGACGTGCGTACCGGTCATCACCAGCGAATCGCGGTCGTAGAACGGATGGCGGCAGACGGCGCGATCGAGTTCGCGTCCCTTGAACGTTTTGACCACGCGATATTCCGTCCAGCCGACCTGCTGCGCCACCGATTCGAGCAGCCCTTCGGCGACCGTGTAGTTTTGACCCTGCACGTCGACGAGCGCGTAATCGAAATCGGGATGCACGCTGATCCCCAGATTGGCGGGCAGCGTCCACGGCGTCGTCGTCCAAATGACGATATGGGACCCTTCGGGTACGACGCCTTTGCCGTCCTTCACTTCAAACGCGACGTAGATCGACGGCGACCGTTTGTCCTTGTACTCGATTTCCGCTTCCGCCAGCGCGCTCTCCGAGGACGGAGACCAGTACACCGGCTTCAGGCCGCGGTAGATGTATCCTTTTTTCACCATGTCGCCGAACACGCGAATTTGCATCGCTTCGTACTCGGGATGGAGCGTCAGATACGGGTTGTTCCAGTCGCCGCGAACGTGCAGCCGTTTGAACTGCCGCTTTTGCTTTTCCATCCATTCGAGCGCGTACGCTTTGCAGTAATCGCGAAATTCGGCCACGCTCATCTTTTTGCGGTCGATTTTCTCGTTGTTGGCGATCGCCTGCTCGATCGGCAGGCCGTGCGTGTCCCATCCCGGCACGTAGGGCGCGTCGTATCCCTGCATTGTTCGGAAGCGGACGATAAAATCTTTCAGGATTTTGTTCAGCGCGTGTCCGATATGGATGTTGCCGTTCGCATATGGCGGGCCGTCGTGAAGAATAAATTTCGGCCTGCCCTTGCGGTGCTGCTGCACCAGGCTGTACACGTCGATTTCGTCCCACCACTGCTGCATGGCGGGCTCGGACTGGGGCAAATTGCCGCGCATCGGGAACTCTGTCTGCGGCAAATTCAGCGTTTTGCTGTAATCCATTTCACTTCACTCCATTGTTCCTTTGTCAATTGCGCATTTCCGATGAAAAATAAAAAAGCCCCCTGTCCCCAAGGGACGGGAAGCATGGCCCGCGGTACCACCCTCATGAACGGCCGCCTAGCGCAAGGCGCGCCCAAACAAAGCAGCCGATCACTCTGACGATCGTTAACGGAATCACCCGGAACTCCTTACTCTGCCGACGGCCATTTTCCTGCGAAGACGGCATCGCTGCAGGGCTGCCGCAGCCGCCGCGAAAAAACGCCGCGGAATCGCTCGCGCAGCATCGAGGAAAATGGGTACGGTCCTTTCGGGAGCCGCTCCTGGGGGATCTTCGACCGGGTCCGGCGATTAGGCTCCCACCAACCCCTAACTCGCTGACGCCTTTCGCTCGGTCTACTCGTCCCAGTCATCGCTTTAACCCAAATATGTGACGTATTTTCTTGATACAGCAGTATACCGAAAACGTCCGGCGCAGTCAATGAGCGTCCGCATCTCACGCCTCGCGCGGTTGGTCGGAACCGAACGGTAACGAATCTATTCGACGCCGATTTTTTCCAGCGTATCCCAGCTTTCGTCCTTCAGCATTTCCAGCTGCGCCTCCAGCAGCGTCCGGAAACGGGTGCGATAAATCGTCGCCTGTTTTTTCAACTCTTCCATTTCCAGGGCGATCTTGCGCGACTTGGCCAGCGCCTCGTTGATGATGCGGTCGGCGTTTTTCTCCGCTTCCTTCAAAATGAGCTGGGCTTCTTTCTTGGAATTGTTCTTCAGCTCATCCGCGGTTTCCTGCGCGACGATAATCGTTTTGCTCAAGGTTTCCTCGATATTGGAAAAATGGTCGAGCCTCTCCTGCAGCGCCGCGACCTGTTCCTTCAATTCGTTGTTTTCCCGAATCAGCGCTTCGTAATCCTTGATCACCTGATCGAGAAACTCGTTGACTTCATCTTCGTCGTATCCCCGGATTCGTCTGGAAAATTCCTTGTTATGTATATCCAACGGGGTAAGCGGCATACCGGCACCTCCTTAGCGAACATCGCGATCTCGTTCCTCAATGTTTTCGACAGCTATCATAAAAATCCTTCATCGGGACGCGGGTTTTTCAACAAAATCCGTTCCGGATCCGGCGAAATTATACATATTTTCCGATGACGACGCGAATTCGTCCGCTTTTCGACACGCCTTCCACTTCCATGACCCGAAAACGCCCGAATCCGCGCAGCGAAATGACGTCGCCTTCCTTCAGCAGAACGGACGGGTTTTGTTCGGTTTTCCAATTGACTTTGCATCGTCCCGCCTGGATCGGCGGCACGATTTTCGCCCGGCTGACCTGCACCGCGTCGCTCAAAATGCCGTCCAGTCTCATCGACGCCACCGTGATGCGCCGCGTCTCCAAGCGCACCTCCGCGGGACGCAGCTTGTCCGGGGGCAGCGTTTCCACGGTGACCGGCACCCGGTGCACCTTTTGCAGATGAAGCGTCAAAAAATCGGCCATTTCTTCCGCGACCAGCACGTGGCAAAACGTTTCGTGCACGTGAATGTCGCCCAGCTTGTCCCGTTTCAGACCGAGCCCCAGCATGGCTCCGAGAAAATCGCCGTGATCCAGATCGGAAAACCGCGCATCCGGCGAAGCGATCGACAGCAACGCGACCGGCACGTCGCTTTCGTCCACTTCCATATAATCCGGAGCGATCACGGCCCTTTTGCGCTCGGCTTCCGCATACCCTCCATAAGTGACGACACGCACGTCGCTTTCCCGGTTGGCCAATGCGCCCAAAATGTCCGCCTGACGCGGATCGAGAAAATCCGTGGTGCGCACTTCATGCCGCATGCGCACCCTTGCGAGCCAATCTAACACCCTGTCGACATACGCGTGCTCGTCGGGGTGGAAGTGCTCGTACAATCCGCCGTGGTTCCCCATGCTCTACACGAAAAAGTCGATCACGGCGATGAGTCCGATCGCGACGAACCGAAGAGCGAAGATCGCGATGATCGGCGAAATGTCCAGCATGCCCCCGATCGGCGGAATGATTTTGCGAAACGGGGCGAGATAAGGTTCCACCAGTTTTCCGAGCAGTTCCCCGATAAAACTCTCACGCAAATTGGGTATCCAGGACATCAGCACATATGCGATGATCATGTACATGTAAATCTGGGCCAGCGTGTTGATGTAGCTCGCAATGGATTCCAAGATCGCGTCACCTCGAGTGTCTCGTTAGTCCGTCGCTTCCTGCAGCATATCCGTGATGCTTCCGTGGATTTCCACCGAATCCGGCGTGCAGATGAAAATGTTGGCGCCGAGCTTGGCAATGCTGCCGTTCAAAGCATATACCGTTCCGCTCAAAAAATCAATGATGCGCATCGCCTGTTCGCTGCGAACCCGCTGCAAATTGATGACGACCGGCCGCCTGGACCGCAGATGGTCGGCGATTTCCTGCGCCTCTTCGTACGATCTCGGTTCGCTCAGCACCACTCGCACATGTTTTTGAGAGTGTATGCTCACGACATTGTTTCTATTCCTGCGCGTAATGTCCGGGACCGCCTCCAGCGCGTCGTGCTCCTCTTCTCCGGCGCGGCCGCGCTGATCCTGCGATTCTTCATCCTGCAGCCCAAAAAAATTCCAAACGCGATTCATGACACTCATCATCTTTCCTCCTCATCCCCAAAAAAAATGTCGGTTATCTGCCCGCCGTCGTTCCCGTCAGCACCGAACCGAGGCGGATCCAGGTGGCGCCTTCCTCAATCGCGACTTCAAAATCGTTGGACATGCCCATCGACAAATGCGGGACCGCCTCCTTGAAAATGCCCGCTTCGTTCAGGTCGTCGCGCAGCCTGCGCAGTTCCCGGAACACCGGACGCGTCTGTTCCGCATCCTCCACATGGGGGGCCATCGTCATCAACCCGACGACCCGCAAATGTTCGCAATTCGACACTTCCCGCGCAAAGGCCGGCAGCTCGTCCGGCGCGATGCCGTGTTTGGTTTGCTCGCCGGACACGTTGACCTGGATAAAACAATCGACGCGTATTCCTTGCCGCGCCGCCCGTTTCTCGATTTCCTTCGCGAGCGACAGGCGGTCGAGCGAGTGGATGTATGCAAACTTGCCGACAACATCCTTCACCTTGTTCGTCTGCAGCGTGCCGAGAAAATGCCACGTTCCCGCACCTTGCAGCGCTTCCCACTTGCCGGCGGCGTCCTGCCACCGGTTTTCCCCGATATGGGAACAGCCCAGCTCCATCAATCTGCGGGTCGTTTCCAGCGAAACGTACTTCGTAACGGCGATCAGCCGAACGTCTTCCCGCGGACGCCCGCTCCTTGCGCAAGCCGCACGGATGCGCTCTTCCACGTGCGCGACGCGCTGTTCCAGATTCATCGGGGTCACCTCCGACGCAAGCCGATCCACGCAGCCATCCTGCCGGTTCTGCCGCGCTCCGCCCGATGGGAGAAAAACATGTCGGTTCGGCAGCCGGTGCACCAATTGCTCATTTCGATATGAATCGGCAAAATTCCTGCTTTTATCATAATTTGACGATTCAATTCTTTCAAGTCCAACCGGTATTTCCCTTTTTCCTCCGAAGGCAGCGCCGCGCGTTCCCAGCCGGGGACGTCCCGGAAACGCAGCGCGACGGCTTCGTCCACCTCGTAACAGCAGGCGCCGATGGACGGTCCGATCGCCGCCAGCATTCGCGACGGATCCGACCCGTATGCTTCGCTCATACGATGGACAGCCTCCCGCGCGATCTCGGCCGCCGTCCCTCTCCATCCCGCGTGGACGAGTCCGACCGCTTCGTGATCGGGATCGTACAAAAACAGCGGCACACAGTCGGCAAACAGCGCGGTCAAGAGCACATCGCGCTCGTCGGTCACCATGCCGTCCGTTTCCGGGACGGCGGTGTCGAGCGCGTCCCTGCCCTTCCCGCGGTCGGGCGGACGAATCGTTTCCACGCGGCTGCCGTGCACTTGTTCCGCCGCCGTCCACGCGTCAAACGCGAAATGCAGCGCGCGGGCGAGGCGGCGCCGGTTTTCGATAACGGCTTCCGGCGCATCTTGAACGTGCAGCCCGCAGTTGAGCGAATGAAACGGCGCTTCGCTGACTCCGCCGCTCCTCATGGTCATCCCGGCGGTCAAGTGCGGGAAGCGGCGCGTCCACGGCGCGATCGTCAGCACCTCAAGATCTCCGGCTGCCGTCGGTACGAACGGTTCCAAGTTGTCTCCCTCCAAATTTCGGCATCGCCGCCGCATCCCGGGGGCGGCCCCGCTTGTCCGGATGCGTCGATTTCTGCCGTTTTATCGCGAGTGCGTTCACGTATCATTATATACGCGTCAGGTGAGACATTTGTCTTGCCGCGACGAAAAAAAAGCCCGCTCCAATCAGGACGCGGGGCCCGCATTTGCCGGGTACGGCAAGAAGACGAACCTTTCGGGTTCACCACCGACTCCTCTTTCCCAGTTCAGCGGGGAGACGAACGTTCCGCCTCCGGTTCGAACCAGCGCGCCAGCTCGCGCGCGACCAACTCGTGCCCCCGTTCGTTCGGGTGATTGCTCCAGCTGAGCAGTTCCGACGGATGCGTATGCCGCGCCTCCCGTTCAAAGGCGGCAAAACTGTCCGCCAGGCCGACGCCGTACTCGGCCGCCAGCTTGCGAATCTGTTGCGTATGCGCCAACAGCTGCTCCCGTTCCGCTTTCAGTTCGTCCCGGTACATGCTGTGGTCCCAGGTCGGCGTCAGCAAAATCGTCTTGACGCCGGCCGCCAGCGCTTTCTCGATCATGGACCGCCACGCCCGCTCGGCCTCCGCGAGCCCGATCGAGCGGTCGTTCAAGGCGTAATCGATCGTCACCACGTCCGGCCGCAGCCGCAGCACGTCGGATTCGAACCGTTCCGCCCCGCCGGCGGAATGTTCGCCGCCGATGGCGGTGACGATGACGTTGACGACGGCGTAAGGATACGCCGATTTCAACTCGCGCAGCAACAGGTGCGGGTACGCGCCGAGCGTCCGGACGTTCGGCGTGTCGAAATATCCGGCCGGCACGCTGTGGCCGTGGCAGACGATGTTCACCGTCCGGTTGCGCGGCCATTGCTCGTTCAACAGCTGACGCAGATCGGACAAGTACGCGGCCGGATCGGCCATGCGGTTTTCCACGCTTTTTTCCTCCTCATCCGACGATTCCGGTTCGCTCCACGCTTTCGACAAAATGGCGCTGGACGAACAAGTAAAAAATGATCAACGGGACGATCGCCAGCAAGATCCCCGCGTTCGTCACCATGGACACGAAAAACATGTCGTTGATGTACAGCGACGCGTCCGTTCCGAACGTGTTGGCGAGATGCGTCGCCAAATACGGCGCGACCGACGTCATCATCACCGACAGCACTTTCGGGTTGTTCAAATACATCGTCGTATAGAACGAATCGTTCCACTGCCAGACGAACGAAAACAGCATCACCGTAATCAGCGCGGGGACGGCGTTGGGCAGCACGATGCGCACAAAGGTGGAAAAAAAGCCGGCGCCGTCCACATAGGCCGCTTCTTCCAGTTCCCGCGGAACGCCGCGGAAAAACTGGCGGAAAATGTACACGTACAGCCCCGTTTTCAAGCCCATGCCGAACACGGCGGAAATCAGGAAGGGGGCATAGGTGTCGATCAAATTCAGCGGTTTCCCCCCGAACAGGGAGATGAGGCCGAACGGATCGAAATGCCGGAACTGCAAATACGTCGGCAGCATGATCGTCTGCGGCGGCACAAGGATCGTAAACACGACGCAGGCGAACAGCAGGCCGCCGCCGCGAATCCGCAGCCGGGAAAATCCGTAGCCGGCCAGCACGCAGCTCAACGTCTGCAGCGCCATCACGCCTCCGGACAACAGCATCGTGTTGATCAGAATCGTATCATAATTCATGATCTGATAAACCATTTTGAAATTTTCCAGCGTAAAATGTTTCGGAATCCAGACGACGGTCGCATCGTAGAGGTCCTGGTCGCTCTTGAACGCAATCGACACCTTGAGCAAAAGCGGGTACAAAATGATGAACGAAATGCCGACGATCAGCAGCGTTCGGGCCATGTTCCACATCCATCGTTTGGCCAAAGAAATCCAGAAATAAAGGGTCAGCATCCGTTTGCCCAGTCTTCCCGCTCCGGCGCGCCGGTGCACCGCCGCCCGCAGCGCCTCCGCGCCCTTAATCATAGTAGAACACCTTCCTTGTCATCAGCGCGGTGACGACCCACAAAATCACCGAGATGACGGCGAAATACACGACCGCCATCGCCGCGCTGACGCCGAATTGAAACTGGCGGAACGCGGTGTTGGTGATCACCTGGCTGACATAGTTGGTGACGAAGCTGTCGATAATGGAATACACCACATTGGTCAGGATCAACGGACTGATCATCGGGAACGTAATTTTCCAGAACGACTCGTAGCCGGTCGCCCCCTCGATTTTCGACGCCTCGTACAAGGATGGGGAAATCGACTGCAGCCCGGCGAGAAAAATGAGAATTTGCACGCCCGACGAGCTGATGATTTGGTAAATGCGGCCGACCGCGCCGGTCAAATAGCCGACGATCGCGGGACTGACGCCGGCTTCCAGCAAAATCGGCACGAGGTCGAGATTTTCCATCAGCGCTGCAACGCCGCCGAATTCGGCGTTCGCGTTGCGCGTGATCGCCTGCATGTAGTCCCCGCGCTCCAGATTGGCGATCGCCCCCGACGCCAAAATGACCGGCAGGAAAAAAATCGCCCGCGCCGCGCCGCGGCCGCGGAATTTCTGGTTCAAGAGCACGGCGGTGAACAGACTGAACACGACGATCAGCGGCACGTTGACGAACATGTTGATGACCGACTCCGTCAGCAGGCGCACATAATTGGCATGCTCGTAAAAAATGTACAGGTAATTGTCCCAACCGACAAATTCGACGGTAAACCCGTTGTCCGTCAGCTTCAACGTGCCCATGCTGTACCGGAACGACTGGATGAACGGCCAGGCGAACAGCGTCAGAAAGCCGATCAGCCAGGGCAGGATGAACCAGATTCCGAACACTTTGCGCTTTTGCTCCAGGGACA
>Ga0066871_100201_pt1 | contig 48542 bp, 48 predicted proteins | sample CeladaPassage60B_FD_62209 | JGI IMG/M metagenome (GOLD analysis project Ga0066871, IMG submission 62209) | Cellulose-adapted microbial communities from the Joint BioEnergy Institute, USA - Passage3 60B | ecosystem: Engineered > Bioreactor > Continuous culture > Unclassified | place: USA...
AAACCACCTCTCCAAATACATGTTGAAGTCCGCCAATTCCGCGGTTTGTCCGCCGTGATGGACGGTCACTTTGAACGCGATCGGCGCGCCGATCACCGAACCGCCCGCATTGGCAACAGCCTCATCGACGGCTTGCCGTTCCGCTTCTGTCGGTTTCGCAATTTCCATCTCGAACTCCAGCTCGTCGAAGGGTACTTCCGAAAACACGTCGGACAGCGCATCGATGATCAGCGCCTGCGCCGGCACAACGTAACGGGCTTGTTCCGTCTGAATTTCCACGGTCGCCTGCTTCTCATTCAATTGTTTGACGACCCGCCCGGTCAATTTGCCGCGAACCATATCCGCCTCGTCCATCACCGCGATGACCACAGTGATGCCGTCCTCCTCATCTTGCAGCCGCTCGGCCATCCGTTGATCGTCGACTTGCACTACGATCAACGACCTTCCGTTTTCTTCGCCGACCATCGCGGTGCCGATCGGCTGCGGCTTTCCGTTAACCCATATATCGATATGCCGCCGCGTTTCCCCGGATTCCTCCGGCTCCTCAGATTCGCCAGGTTCTTCAGGTTCTTGCGGTTCTTCGGGCTCCTCCGGTTCCTCGGGTTTTTGCGGTTCCTCGGGTTCCTGAGGTTCCTCCGGTTTCTGCGGCTCCCCGGGTTCTTGCGGATCCCCGGGTTCCTGCGGCTCCTTGGGCTCCTGCGGATCCCCTACATCCGCCACAGGCATAAACGATTGTTCCGGAGACTCGGCCGTTTCGCCTTCCTCATTCTCAATGGCGATTTTGACATAATAGGTCGTAAAGTTCTCCAATCCGGTGAGCGTATAATACACCGAATTGGTTACCGTTTCGTAAACCGCCTCCGTCACGGTGATCGTCTCGTAAGGAAGCTCGCCGTACAATTCTTCCGCCTTGCGCAAAAACACATCATAACGGTATACGTGCTCCAGCCGCTTCCATTCGAGCTGTGCCGTTCCGTCTCCTGCCGTCACCTTCAGGTCAATCGGCAGCAAAGCCCCGGTGTAGTTCCATTTCCACTTCGGAATCAGGGTCATGTCCTCCACGACAGGGTCCGCGAAGTTCCAAGGTTGCTCCGCTGCCGAGGAAGTGTACCACCCCGTCAACGTATATCCGGGCTTGGCCTGGACGGTCGGTTCCGCCACAGGATCGCCGCAGGGAACGGACAAAATCGTCGGCTCACCGCCGTCCAACCGGTCCACCGTGACGGTGCAAATCGGCCGGTAATACCCGCGAATGACGAGCTCGCTAAAGATGTTGCCGTTGCTATAACCAATGAACGGAATATGATGGTCGGCAACCACCTTCAAATTCCACGCAAGATTTCCCCCCGGCTTGACCGGAGAACCTACTTGCCGCCAGGCGCCGTTTTTATACTCGTTCAGCACCAGCTGCTCTTCCGTCGAGTGTTCGTCCTTACGGCTGAATAGAACGTACACTCCTTCATCGTCATCGGCAAACACGGCCGCTTTCGTCGCACCAACCGGGAAGACGTCATCCCATAGGCTCCATGAATCGCCGTCCCATACGGCCATTTTCCAATTCATACTCGCATCCATATAAAGCAGCAGAAGGCCGTCCTTGTATCCATGGAGTTGTAACTGCGGAACCGTATCCGTTTTCCCGAACGACGCCAGCGTACCAAGTTCGGTCCATCCTGTGCCGTCCAGCCGTTTCACATGAATAAGCCGGTCTTTGTCCGCATAGGCGAAATACAGGTCTCCGGCATGCCTGAGCATCGCCGTATTACTGCTGCCAATGAATATGCCTTCTTCTCCGATGACCCCTGACGACAAATCCGTGACTCCCTCTGCGGAAGAATACTTCAAAATGAAGAGTGACATCGTCAAGTTCATGCCATACTTGACATACTTGGCAAACACATCTCCATGATCAACGGAAATCTGAATATCCGATTCAAGATTGAATTCGGCATGCAGCAGTTCCGACCATGATGGCGATGCCGGCGAATACCGCATCACCCGGAGATAGGTCTTGTCGTCCAAGTAAACATAGGGGATGATGATGTCCCCATGATCGTCAAAGGCGATTTTCCCTACAACAATCGCATTCGCAAACCGGCCAATTTCGCTCCAACCGTTGTCGCGATCGAATTGCGAAACGACCAAGGAATTGGAGTAAGTCGTCATATCCATTTCGATGGATGCCGTGATCAATTTGCCGTCCGCCGCGTCCATCTCCAACAGGTTCCATGGAACAGACAAGTCGTTCAACACGTTCCATTCGTTGTATGGAAGCTCTTGGGGAACGAGCGACCAGCGCCCTTCAATCATGGCGAATCCGTTCTCGACCGGCATGGAAAAATCAAACGGCTCCCCGGTCAATCCGTCATACCATCCTTCAAACCGATAACCCGGCCGCGGTTGCGGAACCGGTTCCTCGATCAAATCGCCGCACAGCATTTCTTCCATCGAGTATGACGTATCGTCCCGCATCATCCAGTAAATCGTGCAAACCGCATACGGCATTGCCATGACGGGAGGGGACGGGTCGCTTTCTCCCGCCTCGTTTTCCGCGGTGACCACCACTTCATACGTGTGCCGGTTTACCAGCCCCGTAATGGTCGTGGACAAGGCGCTGCCGCTCCATTTGTTCTCCCCGTCCAAATACACGTGGTACTGTACAATCTCTCTGCCGCCGTCATCTTCGGGCGCATCGAACTCGATCGAAATCTGCCGGTCCCCTTCCGTTACACGGACGTTGCGCGGCGCAGACGGAACCGTAAAGGGAGTGGCGCTGACGATGACCGATCGGTCGCTCCCGAACTTTTCATCAAACGCCCGAACCGCGAAATAATACGTTTTGCCGTAGGTCAGGTCTTTAATTTGAATCGAAGCGTCCACCGTCTCCAACTCGACCGCATCGCTCAAATCGGCTTGTTCCGAGTAATACACGACATATTTTACGGCTTCTTCAATCGGCGTCCATTCCAGGCTGACCATGCGGTCGCCCTCTTCCGCTTTCAAGCCTGCGGGCGTCACCAGTTTCCAAAACGCTTGCAGCGTCATCGGACCGGAAACGACCGTCGACGCGAAATCGAATTCGTCACCGTTCTCGTCAAACCACCCAAGGAAGGTGTAATGGTCCCGCTCCAATGGGGCAAGTTCCGCCATCGGCTCCCCAACCCTCACATTGAGAACGTACGGATCATTTCCATCATTCGGGATCACCGTCACAGCCGCCAGATCGTATACGAATTGGTGGAATTCCACCTGGTCATTGCCGTTATGAAAGGCGAGGATAGGCAGGCCGTCTTTTTCCGCCAGCCGGCTGCTTCCCGCAGATCCCGAATAACCGATCACCGTATCCCCGACGCGGTACCATTGACCATTCACATGCTTGTAAACATGCGCCCTGCCCTCGTAAGTAAACGCGACAAAAGGCTGCCCGTCTATCACCGTAACCTTGGCATACGACAAACGTTCCGAGGGAGAGCCGAGCGACTCCCAAGTTCCTCCGTCTTCGCCGCCCGGAGTGTATTTCCACACTTCCCGGTCAAACGAAACATACAGATTGCCGCCGGTATCCACATCAAGGCCGAGATCGAACCAAGCGCGCGGTTGCAAGCCGGAGTCCGCCGGCACTTCCCGCCATTCGGGCTGCGCTTCATGCAAATCCAGCGAATACAGGTGTACGGCATATCCCTGTGTATACGAATAATCGGCATAAGCCAAGTACAGTTTTCCTTCATGCTGCCGCAACTGAACCGCCGTCACACCGGTCACTTCCGTTTGCCACATGTCGACCCAGCCGGGCGTGCCGTCTCCGGCGTCTTCCGCATAGCCCTTCACCCGGAGCCTGTCGTCCATGTCCACTTCCGCATAGGCGACATAAGGAATGCCGTCGTAAACCGCCATCGACAACGCAGAAGACACGAACCCTTCCGAAAAGCCTCTTTCCCCTATCGGCTCCCATTGCGTGCCGCTCCAGCGCATGACCGTCACTTTTCCGTCATTCTCCCGGTCGCTTAAGGCAATATAGGCCTTATTCCCGTCGAATTCCAGGTCCGCCATCAACCCCGCATCCACAAAACGGGGGGGACCTACCAGCGTCCAATCGCCGCCGTGCACGTAACGATAAACGGAAAGGCCTTCATAGCTGCCGGGAGTGACCGCCACCCACAGCTCGTCCCCGTTCGTCTCGATGTCCGGATAATCGCCGTACACCATACTTCCGACACGTTCCCACGATTTTCCGATTCCATCCGGAACCAGCTTCGGTTCGGCGTTGACCGTCCCGCTCGGCAGGCTGAGCACATCGTCTTTTACCGATTGTATGGAAATGCTGTACACCGCCTCCGGATCAAGCCCTTTCAGGCGATAACTCGTTACGGCCGTACCCGAAATGGCGACGCTCTCCACAAGTTGCGCATCTCCGGGATCATACGTGATCACATACGAGTCCGCTTCAGCGTACGGGTCTCCTTCTGCGGGCGGGTCCCAGGACACATCGATGAAACCGTACCCGGATCGGTCCACGCGCAGCCCTTCGGGAGGATGCGGCCTGACAAGCTGCGTAACACCCGCATCCGCATAGCCGGCAGCCGTCACGATAATTCTGTTTGCCCCGGCACGCATCGCGTTCGGGTGCAAAATCAGGCTTTCTCCCGACCAGGTAAAGTCCTGCCCCTTGCTCAAATTCACCGACCCGTTGCGAACATACTGGACAGCCGAACGCCAGGCGCCGTCACTGTCGGAAAAAGTAATGACCGCTTGTTCGCCGGGCGCTTTCGGCTCATCGGCCTGCAGCAGAGGCGGCATTTTCAGATTCGCATCGTCCGCGATGCTGCTGATGATGCCCGTTCTGTAATCCAATCCGTCGGAACTGACGTAGGACGCCAAATACCAGGTGCCTGTCACCTCGTCCACGGCCAGATCGGCCGTCTGATAATATTGATCGTCGGAAGCGATCGCGGGCGCCTTTCCAACCGTCTCCCACGATTCACCGTTCCATCGTTTCAGCCATATTTTGAAGTCGCCGGTGTCATATAATCCGCTGGTTTCCGTATACGCCATGTAAAGCATCCCGTGGTATACGGCAAATTTCGCGAAATAAGCCTGGTTGATACTGTCGTCGATCGTCATCCATTCGCCGTCCCGGTAACGTTTGAGCAACGTTTTGCCAGTATAACCGTTTTTTATCACCACATGGGGCATATCTTGCACCAACGCCAAAGCAAACATCGCTCTCTCATAATTTTGATCCGTATCCGGCGTGAGCGGGTAAACATTCCCCGCCAGCTCCGTCCAGACGCCCCCGTCCTCCGAATCATCCAGCATGAACACCTTCGGTTCATAATACTGCCGGCCGCAATTGAGGCAGATCATGCCGAGGTAAACTTTACGATCTTTTACGACAAGATTTAACGACCCGGTGTACCCCGGCTTATCCTCAAAATCACTTGGATTTCCGACATCGACCCACTGGACGTTTCCAAGGCCGTCTTCGGCCAGTTTTTTGACTTGGACGATGTCTTTGCCCTCGATTTTTTCCCAATAGGCGATATAAATCGTCCCGTCTTCGTCCACTGCGGTTTCGATTTGCATGGTCGCCGCATTCTTGGAAATGCTCTCGCCGACCTGAACCCACGCTCCGTTTTCGTACCGCCGAACCATGAGTTGTCTTGAATAATCATAGACAATATACGGTGTATGATTATGAAAAAACAGTTTAGGAGCATAGGCGTTAAGGGTACCAAGCGAAGAATAATTGCCGTAAGGAACCCATTCGCCATCGTCCAAAGCGTGGACTCCGATCCGGTATGTCCCGGAGGAGATGTGCGATGCCCGCAGCACCAATCCGTTATGGGCAGCTACCGTCAGAAAGTTTGCATAAAACGATGCCGTCTCCTGTTTCCATCCGGTTTCTTCCGCGCGCGACGGTTGGACTCCCCAAGCGATCATCAAAAGCATGCAGCAAAACAACGCTTTCACAATCGCATTTCCGTTTGCGCCGCTTTTCATCATCCTTCACCTTCCGTGTTGCTTCTTTTGAACTACTCGTTCCCCCCCCCATCGTAAAATACGAAGTTAAAATAAACTTAAAATCCCGGCAAAAAGCGACCGGATTCGGAAATCGATGCGCAAATTTGGGCGGACGCTTGAAGTTATGGAGGAAGACACCTAAAGGGTGTTCATCAAGATGGAGTTTCGGAGAGAGGGATGGCAGGGTTGGTAGAGATGGACAGTTTCCAAAAAGATGCGGAGGCAGCACTATATCTGGGGACCTACGAGAACAGAAATCGATTGGCGCTATGGCCGGGAAGCGGGACCATTGTCCGGATCTTCACGTTCCGGAAAGAATCGTACCGCCGAACTCTTTTCCTTTTCATTTATTCCATACCGCTGAATTCAAGTTTGAGAGCGATGATCAAAGACGGGAGAACATGTCGCCATTGACACGGTCCAACGTTTACACAAAGAGCATGCAATCTTGCAATAGAAATTAAGCGAGGAATAGAAGGGAGGATCGGATATACTTCCAAACTTCCAAGGCAAATCGGTTCCAAGCAGGTTTCCTCCGCCCAGCCGCCGGCCGAGCGGAACTTCATTTTCCCAAACGGTCGGAAATTTGCGCCGTCGATATACCGGCCGCTTTTCGGATCTCGTTCGCCAGACGGTGGAATTCATCCCGCGCTTCCTTCGACTCTGTCGCAAACCACGCGGCCGACAAAAAACGGATGATTTTTTCGGCGTCTTCGGGTTTCATTTTCGGATTCTCTCCCTTGTGCTCTTTCGGACTCTCCTCCATCTTCTCCTCCGGCATTTCCGCGTTTTTCTCCGCTTGCCGCGTGTTCCACCAACCCTCACCGCCGAAGGATTCGTTCAAGTCGACGATATGGCCTGCAACGGTCACGTTATTTTGGTATTGGTACAGGTTTGCATGCTCGCTTCGTTTGCCTCGGCTCCAGGCGTAGGTCTGCCAGACATGAATTCCCGGGATGCGTCGCGCCATCTCCTCGACGACCGAAAATGATCCGTACACGCCGACCCGGTAGCCTGGAATGTTCGAGGCCGCCGCTCGCAAGTACGCTTCGATCGCGTTGTAGTCCTTCGGCTGCGCATCGTAGTCGACCGCAAAGTAGATCGCGGAGCCCTCCGGTTGCCCGATTTCCTTCGCCTCTTTCAGCGCCTCCGCTCCATCATCGACGCCGGCTGCAGCTCCACCCGCCGGCCGATTCGCCGTCGTTTCGTAGACGCTGACGATCTGCATGCCTGCGGCCGTGATCGCTTCGGCCTCCGCACGTGTAAGACGTTTCCAGGCATAGCGTTCCGGCACAAGGTAGCGAGCGGCGAATTCGTATCCGGCCGCGCGAAAGGCGCGGGCTTTTTCGAGAGTGAGCGGAACGGCGCAGTCTATGCCCTTAACCAACCGAACCATCTCCCTTGCTTTCCTTTCGTTTCAAAGAGCGGTCCATCTTGGATTCAATCTCCGATTGAACCCATTTCGTCACTTTCTCCAGAATGCTAATAGGCAGCCAATCCGCCCAGCCGGCACGGATCGCGTTCGCCGTCATCGAATTGATCGTATGATAAAGCAATCCGACGGCGAACACGCCGAACAATACGCCGGGAAGACCGATCATGACGTCCAACAGATGCCCGCCGGCCGGAAGCAGCAGCATAAAGAATGTCCGGAAAATCCCGTTGATCCCGTACCGGCTGGCATAGGTGTGATCCCGCCGAGCCGCCCGCGATCCGGAAAGCCAATCCATGACGATGAAAAAAACGAGCGCGGTCATCGTGGAAACGACGGCCGGCCCCTGGCCGTACAGAAATTCAAAAACAGGCACTAAAAAACCGCCGGCGACGGCGGCAATGCCTTTTACAAGCGCTGTTTTTTCCATAATTTCACCCCCAAGCGGAAAATGCCCCTGATCGGATCAGGGGCGTTTCTGCAGCAGATGAATGATATATGCGTTTTGCTCCAAGATTTTTTGCTGTTGCTGGTATATGAGTTCCAGGCTGACCTCAGATGGCGCCGACGTCGTCTTTGCATGCTCAATCTCATGACGGATTTCCTCTACCTTTAAACGCTGAGGATTCGCAGCGATGTGCAGTCCTTGTTTCGTTTTCTCGCTCATTCGACGGTCACCTCCACGCTGCCATTTTGCATGATAAATTTACCTTCGTTTGCCGTGTGAATTGTGTATGTTCCTGGCTCCTCTGATGTAAACGGGATCCTTGCGATGCCATCTTCGGGGAGAACGGCGACTTGTTGATTGTCAACTTCAAGAATGATGTTATCGTTGAAATCTTTCGCTATCGTGTCGTCCCAACTATAAACTGTCGCTGTGATGGTGGCGGAGTCTACACCGTCTGCGGTAATGCTGGTTTTATCAGTGGTAAGTACGATTTTATATCCGATGAAACGCTCAGTTTTCGTATCATAAAATGTCCCGATCATTCTTGTGTCAAAAGCTTCAACTTCAATTAATCGATTCGATAGTTCAGAAATCGTATGAACTACCCCGTTTTCGCCAATTTGAGCGTAATAATGCATACGATCATCTCCCAATTCAGATTAATCAGATTAATAGCCTTCAACAACTTCCCACGCAATACGCATAAGCGCCCAAGAACCAAGTCTAACAATTCGCAAATTGGTAGAAGATGTTAAATATCCAGCTACAAGACTTTGGCTTACAGTTCCTGAATCGGTTATATGAGATAAAGTAATAAATGACTTATTTAAATTAACGCTTGAAATCGAAATATTTAGTTCATCTGCTAAAGGCATTTGAGTGTAACCCCTCTGTACCTTTCTCACACCTCCCACCCCTTTCCATACCCCTTCATCTAGAAATTCAAGCGCTCCATTATTTACGCGAAGTTGTGGATTATTATTTTCGGACCAAACCCTTCTCCACGGTCCGAATACATCTGTCCCCACATCTCTAGCAGCACGAATAAATAATTGGGAGTCTCCTCCATCAGTGTTTGGCCATGTTTGCAATATCTGGACGCACGAATTTCCGGATGTTCCTTTGTAAGAAAAAATCGTACCATATGATACAGGATAGCCATTATTGTAAACTATCCCGGCCGCGAATCCTCTTGGCCATGCAGAAGGACCGGAGGAAGAAGGGATATTAACTGTTGCAATAAGGTTAGGTACAGTTAACGGTCCCGCCATAGCATCCCCGGTCCTTTTAATGCCGACATTGCTGATCGTGTACCAATAGTCCCCCATTTTTATCAGTGGAAGCATCGATACTGATTGATTCAACACAATGTCTGAGCGGTCAAATGTATAAATAGTTCCAGCACCGCCGACGCCTTCTCTAATCGTAATCGGACGATTGCTCGAAGCTGAGCGAAGTATCAGAATATCCCCCGAATTGCCGCCGTAGATATGCGTCAGTTCATCGGACGCTGCCCCCCCTTCGGTGTCGATGACGTGAAATGTTTGCGTAACCGTGATAGTTCCATTGGAAATCTCAATTGGAGCCGGACCTGTAATGTTGATCTTCTCAGCGCCAGTCTTTGTCAAAAATGTTGCGTCGGCGTACGACTTTGCGTTTGCCTCTGCTTGGGCTGCAGCATTTAATGCTGCATCCGTTTCTGCTTTCCGCGCGATGTCGTCAGCGGCAGCCGGCGCTGCCACCTTGGCGCGGCCAGCAGAGTCGCGTTGGATGATCGCATTCGGTGTGATCTCCGATGTGGCGCCATGCACGCCGGTGGTGGCGTTTTTATGTGTGTCAAAATCTGCTTGTGATGCCGCGTTTTCATCTATGATATCCCAGTTTTCATTGAACGCCGCCCGGCTGACCGTTTCGTTGCCGAGCGGTTTTTTGATGCCTAGTTTCGGGGTTAGTTGTGGCATTATTGCAACACCTCCAATTCATCCCATTCAAGAGGTAGAGTGTAAAGTTGATCAAACGTCCATGCTCTCTGATCCAATTCATTCGATACGAAATAGTTGAATTCGTATTCGAGAGCCAAATGCGCCGGCACCAGTTCCCGAACGATGGCTTTTTTAAGTCCTCAATTTTCAAAAGTATACCGGTCGTATCGACAAAGCGAAATCAATCCCCCGCCACATCGTTAATGCCTTCGCCGTAACTTTAGTGTTATTTCATGAATGTTTCGAGAGATAAAAAAAAAGCCCCCGAAGGAGCTTATACTGTATACGCTTCACCTGTTATCTGCTCGTACTGTTCAGGTGTAATCACGCCATATTGCACATACATCCCGACCTGGGCTTTCGTCGCCCAGCCTTTCTCGTAGTAATATTTGATGCGCTCAAAATCGCTCGTAAAGCTCACGATCCTGCACCACCTTCCAATGCGAGCAAACGCAATTCAAGGTCTACAATGATGTTGCCTAGTGCAGCATTTTGCTGTCGTAAATCGAGTATCTCAAGTTCTTTCTGGACAAGTTGCTGCCCCAGAATATTAATATTGGATAGAGGCTGCGGCACATCAGCAAGCCGCCAACCACCATCCGAATCCAGCACCACCTCTCGCTCCTCACAATACGCCCCGGATGGGATCGGGTTCATGCCGTTCATATCGTCCCATTCGCCGATGTTTATTAATCTTCCTTCCGTGTCAAACCAGCATATCTTGATCATTTCGCAACCCACCCTGTGTTTCCAGATCCGGATTCTTTCACGTAAAATGTGCTACCTGCGCCACCATTAGTACGCTGATAGATCGCACCCACAGGAGCGGTTACGACACCTTCTGGGCTGCCGGCTCCGCGATAAAAAGGTCCTGCGTTCCCACTATGCCAAACTGGTTGTGCAACTCCACTGCTTTCCACCCTCAAGCCACTAAATATTGTTCCTTGGTCGGCTTTAACAAATTCGAACACGGTAGAAAAGCCACTCAAATCCGAGTAAGTAATTGATCCGCTTAAAAGCGTACCTATTCTCGAACCTATTGTTTTAATATATACAGTTGTTTCGGCTCCATTAGCTTTAATTAATATTCTTCCATCAGACCCATTTGTTACCCACGCTATTTGCGGATGTAGATCGTTACCATACCGTTTTGCATCCCACTGATATATAGGTCTGTTACCTAGCGCATTACCCATTGTAAACCTTAAAACTCCAAGTACAGGATTATGTGGTAAGTCGTGGTGATAAACAAGTTCGTACCAATAAACAGTTCCAGCTCCATTTATTATTTCATGCCATAGGCCATCATTCGGTATGGTCACTGCATGGTGATAAACTTGATTCCTTAATGTAAGAGTTCCTGTAATCGTTCCGCCCGTCTTTGGCAAAAACATAGCATCGCTATACGCCTTCGCATTCGCCTCCGCCTGATCCGCCTTCGATTGCGCCCCGCTTGGCGTCTCGGCCCCGATCATTGCCGGGGTCAACGCATCCGGGCCGCCGGCAGCGTGACGGGTGGCATGATTCTCCGCAGTCGCCTGTGCCGCAGTGGCCGTGGAAGCGGCGTTTTCGGCGGTTTGTTGGGCAGTGTGGATTTGAGGGATCAGCTCGTCTTTCAGAGCCTGCGCCTCTGCCCCGGGCAGTTCTCCACGCATATCCTGGATGGTGATCTCATCGACGGATACCCCCGTGGATATTTTCCATATCAACACGGCCCCCGTCATTTCACCGCCGGTCGTGTTGTGCAGGAACGTGCCGTCGTTTTTCAGATATAAGTAGTAACTTGTGTTAACGGACGGTTCATGGATCGAATACACCGTATCCGTATCTTTGGCAACGAGTGTCCCCAAAAACGCGGCCCGCCCCGCTCCGATCGTGATGTCTATGCGATCATTTCCGCTGTCATAAACGGCGTTTTTCACGAGGAACGGTTCACGGGCCGCCATCCGATCAATGATGTCATAGTTTTCATTAAAACTGCTGCGACGCGCCGTTTCATTCCCGAGGGGTTTTTTAATTCCCAGTTTTGGTGTAAGTGTCGGCATTATGCATACACCTCTAATTCATCCCAAGATAAATTCAGGGCATCGAATTCATCCCAGGTCCAGTTTTTCTCATCGAACTCGTCCCAAATGAAATAGTTGTACTCATACGCGATCGCCAAATGCGCGGGAACCAGTTCACGTACAATCGCTTTCAGATCTTCGATGTTCGAAGGGATACCGGTCGTATCCACAAATCGAATCACCGTGTACTTGGAAAAGTCCTCCGCCACGTCAATGATGCCTTTGTCGTAGCTTTCCGCCACATTCTTGATGGTCTTGATCGTCGCGGTTCCGTATCCGCGGATTTTCGATTTGATCCGGTCGCGGCGCTCCTGGATCGTTTCGTCGTCGGCGGGGGGCAGCCCGAGCATCTCTTCCCATATGGACAACCCCCAAGTGGCCGTGTCGACGAAAAATTGGTTTAACAATTCGTCCAACGCCTGCCGCAGTTTGTCCAGTTCGCTTCCCTGCGCCTGCATGAGCGCGCGCATGACCCTGCTCGTTTCGTAGTATCGGGGCAGATAGGTCATCATCTCTTGACCCCTGGCGCTGGTCATATCGCTCATACGACCGTCACCGTCCCGGGCACCGCCACTTCCTGTTCGCCGATCACAATATTGGTCGTGCCGCCATTGACAAGCAGGTCGGCATAATCGACCACACCCTGGACACCGAGAATGGCGCTTCCGACTTGCGTGTAGATAACGTCGTTATTGACGGCGAACGCGAGAGATACGATATAGTCCTTGATCGCCTGCTCCACCGCCGCACGAACCGATGCCTGATTGACCCCCGCCGCGTAAGTCAAGGTCACCGAAACGCTGATGAACACGGCCACGGCCGGTTCCACATACACCCTTGCGCCGATCGGCGCCAATCCTTCCCCGTCGTCGCGGGAAAACGCGCTGACAAAGTCGACGCGGTCCACCCAGACTGTGGTCGTCGTATCGGTTGTCAGGCGGTCAATCCGAAGTTCGATCTGGTCCTGGCCGTTCCAGTAAAACTCCACGACGTGTTCGGCGTAATCGGTCTGCATGCCGCTGCCTCGGAGGGTGACCAGCGCCGGATCACTGCCGGTCGGCGTTGTTGCCGCCCAACCTTCCTCCGAGATGTTCCAAACGCCGATCTGCAGCAAATTGTCGGCGCCGTCATTGTCGTTCACTTTGGCGATCATTTTCAACCGCCAAATACCGAGCTGCGGCAGGATGGGATGCAGAAGGTGCCGGATCGTCCCCGGACCATCGGCATCGAAGATCATCTTTACGGCACCGTCGTCGATGGACGTGCCGAAGCCGCCGACGGTCATGCTTTCCGCCTCGACGGCAAACCGATGCGGCGGCGCGATGTAGTCTTGGACCGCATCGACCAACTCTGGCGGCGCCGGTTTCTTGTCCATCCCGATGATCGCTACGGACACGGTACCGGGACCATACTTCACCGGAACGACCGACACGCCGCCGACGCCGGCAACCTCGCTCGCCCAACGAATATAGTCCGCTTTGTTTCCGCTGGAACTGGGACTGCGCACGCGTTGAAGAAGACGAGCCAAAAGCGACGCATCGTCTTCGGTGTCTAGGCCGCCGAATGTGGCCGTCAGGTTGGTCACGCCGGTCACTCCCGGCACTGGGGTAACCATCAAACTGATCGCCCCGGCCGGAACGTTCCCGGAACCCCCGGCCTCCGCCGCTTCAATTTCCACCAGCGCTGTTCCGGATTCTTCCAGCACGGCTTCCGCCTTCGTCGCAAACTCAATGGACGGCGTCCCGGTCACCGCATCCGCCGGTGTGGCCACGAGCGTTCCGGCAGGAATGACGGTCCCCGGCGTACCGGTGAACCTAACCTGCCCCGCAGCCTTTACAGCCGGTCGGCGCGTGGTGCCGTGCTCCATCGCGCGCAAGTCCAGATAAGGTCCAAATGTTGTCGTCGCAAAGGATCGCCGCAGCACTTCCTGCGCCCACAGCGCGGCCAGTGCCAGTTCAATGGCGGCCGGGGACAGCGCATCCCAAATCAAAGACCCTTCCGACTTGTCCAGATCGGCAGGCAAACGGTCGAGCATGCGCTGTCTTATGGCATCTTCCGTTTGATCCGTCAAGTACTCAGGCAGTTCCGCCATCAAAACACCCCCTCAATCGTTCCGGTTTGTCCGAGAACATTCGTCACTTCACAGGTGAAAAAACATTGATCGCCTTCCCATTGAAACGTGAAATTGCCGACGCCGGCCGTTCGCGGATCGACCATGAGCGTTTCGTTCACAATACGGATGATCTCCGATTCATTGGCCTCCCTGGAAAGGTGGCGTGCGATCAAGTCTTCAAATTCATGGCCGTAGTTGCGGGAATAGATCATGTACCGGTATCGTTCGGTTCGAATCGCCTTTCGGCACCATTCCAGCCAGGCCTGCACTCCTTCCGCTTCCGCCACCTTGCCGGTCGGCGTGAGAACGAACTCCCCCTTGTCAAAATCGAACTTCCAGCTGCGGCCGAACGAAACCTGAGCTTCCGTTACCTGCGGCTGCTCTGTCACCGGATTTTCCGCTTCCGGAAAAAGATTCGGCATCACCCACCACCTCCGGGGACGATGCGGCAGAGAACCACTGCGTCTTGTCCGCCGTTCACCGGAATGGCCAGGACGCGGTCTCCCGGCTGCAAACCGTCCTTCCAGTTAATGCGCACTTCGTTGACCTGCGCCGGGTCAAACGTAAACGTGGCCGTTCCGATGACAGCCCGGCCTTCTCCATCCCGGAGTCCGGTCTGGGAACCGGCCAGCGTCATCTGCGGGAAGTGGAGCTTGGCCATCCAGTCCGCTACGTAGTAGTCCTGAATTTCGTGTTTGAAGCCGTCCAATTTCAGCCCCTTGGCCGTGATCGTGCCGAGCTCTGCGGTAATACCGTTGACCGCCCGTCCCGCATGCTGCGCCATGCGCGTTTCCAGGACGGACGCCAGCGCGCTGAATGGATTAGACATCGCAGTAATACCTCCTTTGCACGTATTCCGGCGTCGCCAGTTCCATCGTCATGCGCCCGGGATCGCCGAGTTCGTGCCGGACCGACATCACGAGAAGACTCAATCCGCTGCCGGCCAACTCCACTTTGTCCCCGGCGCGGATCGTGTTGATGTCGATGGAGGTCACCGAGAACGTTTCCTGCACGCCGGAAATCATCTTTCTCGCCGCCTCGCGGGCCTGTGCGACGGTCTTGATTTCGCTGTCCTGTATGACGCGCTGCAGCGTGCCGTATTTGGCGGTATCGCCTTTTTCGACCGCCAGAACCGGAGAAGGAAGTTCGTTCGAGTCGGTTTCGGTGCCGAGCACTTTGACCTGCGTGACCGTGCCTTCCAACGTCCGCTGCTGCGAAAGCTGCTCCACATTTTGTTCAAACGTCCACACGACAGCGTTCGAACCCAGCTCGTACAATTCCAATCCGTTGGGCGTCATCCGGGGGCGGTACATCTTTCCGCCTTTTTTGACCGTTTCTTTCAAATCGGACATGATCATGGAATAGATCGGCTGCGCCCGATATACCGCTTTGGCGAGCGGAACGCCGGTATCCGGCACGCTGCCGACAGGGATGCCCCAATCGGCGGCGTATTTCCTCAGCCGCTGGCCGGCGGTTTGGCCGGCCGGAAGCAAGTATTCATCCTCACTTTTCGCAAGATAGATCGTTCGATCATAGACGGTCATGCTCATATGCTTCATACCGACGGTTTCATTGGTGCATTCCCATACCACGCCCGGATGAAGCAGAGAAACCATGGATGAGCCGCCAAAGGGAATGCCGCTTATGCTGCATGATTGGCCGGGGCCGACAGCGGGAAAGTCCGGCGTTACAGCCAAACGGATGGTCGCACGGTAGGCGATCTCCTCGACGGAATCTTCCAGCACGATGCTTTCGACCAGTTCCCGCAAATAATACCGGTCGGCCAGGATAACGTCATATTTGTTGCCTCCGGGCGCGATCATACCGGCATCACCAGCTGCTGGCCGGGCCGGATCAAATTCGGGTCCGGACCGATGGTTTTTCGGTTCGCCTCGTATATTTGCCGCCACTTGTTTCCGTCGCCCAGCTCCAGTTTGGCGATCTTATAGAGCGAATCCCCCGGCCGAACGACGTACGTTTTGGGAACGGGTTTCAAATCCGGCCGGGCTGCGGAAACAGCCGCGGGCTTTCCCTTTGCAGCCGCTCCGGCCGCCTCCGCCGCAGTCCGCACCTTCACCTCGCGCCACGTGCGGCAGACGATTTCGAAATACACATCCCCCGGTTCGCCGCCGCGGAAGGTGCTGTTGTGGACCGACACCAGCACCGGTACATTGACGGCGGTTTCGGTGATCAAAAGACGCAGCGGTTTGTTCCTGTTCATGAAGGTGGTCAACTGGTTCATTGCCGTCTGGGGATTCGGCGGATTCGGATAACGGCAGTAGCTGGGGTCGTATTCCCGCGGCAAAAAAGAAGAGAAGGCGATTTCTTTCACCTTCTCCATTTGCGGAAAGTCGATTTCCCCGAGCGAGATCAAGTTGACCGTTTCGTACTGCTTCTCGCGGCGAATCGTGATTTCTTCCGGGTTGACCGGGAAGTGAAACTGGCCGCCCGATGGGTCGATGAGATAAATGTCCATAGGGCCACCCCCATTTTCATGAATTCCATTTACGCCCGATTTTCCAATGCCGTCATGATGCTGCGGACCAGTGGAACCCCCACTTTGTTCATCAGTTCTTCTTCACTGACTTCATGTTCGTGGATCTGAACTTGAACCGCACCGTCAGGAATTTGCACATATATGTGATTTTCATGTTTCGCGTCTCGGGAGCTTCTGCTTAACTCCGCCAACTGTTTATCATGGACTTGCACCGTTGATTGGGGTATGGAAACATCCGGCTGTTGGGGAGTTTTCTTTTTGCCAAACCAGTTCGTAAATGTCCGGGCAAGCCATTCACCGGCCTTGCTGCCGACGTTGCTTCCCGCGAAACCGCCGATAAACCCGCCGATCGTCGTACCAATGCCAGGAGCAATGGCTGTACCGATGGCGGCACCAATCGCAGCACCAGCGGCCCAACCGGCCCGGCCACCTACTGCTTCCCCTATTGCTTCGTTACGTTCCAAACCGGGTTTAGCGGTGGCGACATTCAGCAAATCAACGCCTAAAGAAAGCGGAGTCCCCTTCCCCAGCATTTTTGAAATGGGATTTTTGAAAATACGTGCAAAAACATTTTGCTTTTTTGCCGGATCGGCTGCGGAGGCAGCCTGACCCCCAATATCTGGCAGTCCTCCGGCTTGGAACCAAAGGTTGGGTACCTTTGACGTTTTGGAAAACACATCGTCAGCTACGATGCGATTTGCTTTCGGTTTGAACAGGTTTTTGGAAAATTCAACCAGAAAACCTAATAGGTTTCGTTTCTTTGTGTTATCAGTTGCTTCGGCCGCTTTATTTCCAATTTCTTGAAGCACTTCGTCTTTGGAATCAAGATCAGGTGCCTGTGACCTTTTCGTAGCTTCTTCAGCAGCTACGTCGCGACTTGCCCTCGGCTTGAACAATTTTCCGGTCAATTCGGCCAGTCTTTGTCTTAAGGAGCTTTTTTTCTTTGTTTTATCAGTTGCGTCCGCCATTTTTTCTCCAACTTCTGGAAGCACCTCGTCTTGGGAACCAAGGTTAGGTGCCTTTGACATTTTCGAAACTTCATCGGCAGCCTTGTCGCGACTTGCTTTCGGATTGAACAGTTTTCCGGTCAATTCGCCCAGCCAACTAAAGGGGGTTCTTTTCTTTGTCTTACTGGCTGAATTTGCCGCATTACCTCCTCTTGTTTTGCGTCCTTTCCTTTTTGGTCTAAAAAATTCGTACAACGTCACTGCGTTAGTTAATATGTCCGTTCCCGTAGCAACATCTTGAAAAATCGTCCTCCACAGACTTTCACCGCCTGAATTTCCATTCTCCTTCATTCCTTCTGCAAAACCTTCGGCCATCGCGGCCCCAAGTTGCTTGCCAATGTTGGCGATGGCAGATTGGTTATCTTCTGCGATCTGGGTTAATAAATCACTGATCTTCTGTTTGCCGGTGCCATTATACCAATTTGTAAGTTTCTCACCGAGATCTTCGATATCAAAGCTGATTTTCCCTTGAAAATTCAACGCATCGGCTGCGGATACGGCCGCTGCTTTCAAGCTCTCCAGCTGCTGCTCCACCTTATTCAATCCGTCATAAACCGCGGTATCTCCGGAAATTTCGATAGGGAGGGAGAACGCGGTTTTGGACAAATTGCGAGCCTTTTGACTATTTCCGGCTAACTTCCCAGTGGACAAATCACGAACGCCCATCGCTGCCTTCAAGGCGGTCGACGCAAAAGATTTCAACCATTTTTCCACCGTGCCAAACAGTTTCGATTCCATGTCTTTGAATCGCACATCCGGAGCCATTTTCATTTTGCTCACAAATGTGCCTTGTCGACGAACAGATTCGAGGAAATTGTCCAGCGCGCGAAGTTCATTTTTCACTTCCGCGGTGCCCGAAATGCCGACCACCAGCTCAAGGCGATAAACACCCTGTTCAGCCACCTTTTCTCCCTCCCTTCGATTTCAAGCCCGACTGGGATTTCTCCGACAGTTCTGTCAGTTCCAGCTCCATGCTGGCCAACAAAAAAAGCTGTTCTCCCCGAGGCAGACGCCAAAACTCTCCGGGGCGCAGGTGGTGCCGCACCCACATCGCATGCAGCATGCCGGCCAGCCCCCCGGAAGTAATCAGTTTTTTACGTCTTCAAGATCCGTGTTGAATCCGGACAGATCCAGCACCACATCGCCAAGAGCGTCAAGCTCGCCGGCAAGCAGGACGCGCTTGATGACTTCCTCGGCGCCGCTCGCGTTGTACTTCGCGAGCAGTTGCGGGTCTCCCCAGTTCGGGGCAACGGTCGCCGCGGCAATCAGAGCGGTGTTGAACTGCTCCATGTCCAGCCGCTCCGTCATCTGGCCGCGCTTGTTCTGCCTTTCGGTGCATCGTTCCCGAATCGTATACACCTGTTTGCCCGTGAGCCCCCGCAGACGAACGGGGATCCCGAGCCGTTCCAGTTTCACCGTTCGTTCCGGTACGGAATCGGCGTCCAACAGGCGCTGCAAAATTTGTTCTTCCGTCATGTTTTCGAAATCGCGCATCTTTTCGTTCCTCCTCCATCAGTTCGCCACGATCGGATCGAGCAGCTCATATCCTTCAAAAGTAAACGGAATTTCTTCCGCCACTTCTTCGCCGGCCGTCCAGTTGGCCAGCTGCAGGTTGTCCACCATGACGTTGGTCAAACGAATGCGCTCGAAACCGTACGCTTCCGGATCGGCCAATTTGCTGATGATTTCGAACTTCTGGAAACCGCGCTGAATCATGCGGCTCGTCACTTTGAATCCGCTGATGGTTCCGGATCCCCGAAGCGGCCCGCGCTTGAACCGAACCCAGGGATCGCCCGCCAAATTCAGCTCGCGTTTTTGATTTTCCACCGTCGCTTCCAGATGATTGAAGTTCGTCTCCCATTGTCCGTCGATGAACACTTGTCCGTAAGTTCCCAAAATGACGCGGCTTGCGTTCAATGCCATGTTCGCTCACCTCATTTCACGATAAAGGTACCCATGATGATTTCCATGACGTCGGTCAGGCGCGCCTCCCATTTCAGGTACACCTGATCGGGTTCGGGCGTGTTCGGTGCGCTTGGACCGTAATAATCCGGGTCCGGATACACGTCCCAAGTTCCGGCCGCGATGACGCCGGATTGCTCCAACGTCAGCATGTACTGCTTCGCCGCCCCGACCAGCGCCAGGCGGCCTTCTTCCGTATTGTTCACTTTGCCGATGTACGCATCCTCGGCCGCTCGTTGCAGATCCATATTGATCGCATCCATCACGCGGATCGTGCGGATTTTCTTCCAGGCGTTGCTCTGCCCTTGACGCAGCGTGACCAGGCTGTTCATGCCGCGGAGCACCTTGACCAGACGGCCGTCATGAATCAGAAGGAAAACGCCGCCGCGGACCGCTTGTTCCTGCTCGGAGCGCGTCCACCGCCGCGTCACGTCGTCGAAGGGCGTCGGCGCATACGTGGTGGATTCGGACAGCGCTTGTCCCGCGATCAAGCCGGCCGCATAAGCCGCCACCTGCGCGGAGCTGTAGCTGATTCCGTTCAGTTTGGCCCCGGTGCCGACATTCACGATGCCCTCGTGATTGTACCCGGCGCTGCGGGCCACGGCCTTGCTCACCGCGTCGGCCGCCGTGTCTTCGGCGGCAGAGCCGCCCAGGACGGCGATGACGCTTTTTCCTTCGTCCCGGACACGGGATACCCACGAAACGACGCTCGTATGGAGGGCGGAATCCGTCACTCCGTCCAGCGTCAAGACGTTAAATTCCTGCGTTTCGAACGCGGCCAGCGCGTTGACGTAGTCGGTGTTCGCAATGTTCGCGATACCGGAATTTCCGCCCGTGAACACCGCCCCCGAAACGTCCGCCAACGTTCCGTTTCCGTCCGCGATCTTGGCGGCGACGATCCACTTGTTCCCGGCATCGCCGTTGATGGCGTCGACCGCCGCCTGGATCGTCCCGGACTCGAACGTGAACGTCCGCAGCAAGGTCGTGCCTTCGAACAGTTTGATGTCCTTCTTGTTCGCGTCCGCCGGATTGTCCTGTACCGTCACCCGGAACGCATTGCCGCGTCCTCCCGGATATTTGGCCTCCAGTTTCAGCACGTTTTCCGGCGTACCCTCCGTATCCTGCAGCGTCAATGCCGCCTTCACCGCCGAACTGTCGGCAAGCCGGTAGGCGAGCACCTTTTGCGCGCCGCCCATGAGCGCGAATCTCAGCGTCGTGTAGGCGGTCGCCCCGGCGGATTCGTCGCCGGTGAAAAGGTCCAACACCCCCGCTTCGGTCGTCACTTCGACGAATTCCCGGACCGGCCCCCAATGCGCTTTGACCGGCGCCACCACCACGCCGCGGTCGCCCGGCTGAATCGCCGCAAGAGCCTTCGCCTGAAAATTCATGTACAGGCCGGGAAGCACCGGCAGATCATTCGGGTTCCACGTTCCGCCTGCCATGTCAGTTCACCTTCCTTTTCAAAAATTGATGAATTCTCCGCCGCACCTCGTCGACGGTCAGTTCGTTCTGTTCTTCACCGTGCAGCGCCCCGGCCAGCACTTCCGGTTTCACGGAAAACAGAGATTCCGCGTTCTCCAGAAGCTCCGCCCGATCATATCGCGGCGTCTGCGCGGTCTTTTTTTCAGCCATAACCCTCACCTCAATTGTCCGGTTTGATGAATGCCCGTAATCAACGGTCCTTCTTCCGTCGGCCGGTCGGTTCGACGGGACAGCGTCACGGAGATTTGACCGCCGCTCATCGCGTTCGCCTGCAGATCCGCGCGTGGTTCGAGGATGGTCAAATAGCGCCGATCCGCCGCATCCAACGGAACTTTGACGGAAGCCCCCAGCTGTTCGACGATGCGGAGGACGCCCTCCGTCTGCTCGTTCGGCGTGCGGCCGATGACGTGCCCGACAAATTGCTTTCGCACCTCGAAAGCGGCCGCCATCAGCGGTTGGACCTCCGCCGCCGCTATCCGCCACATTACCGCGGGCCGAACGTATCCGAGCGGCCAAAGACCGCGGTAAACGGTCCACTCCGCTCCCAACTGGCTCTCCGTCCACATCGCCAACGCTTCCAGCCAAGGGTCATCCGGTGCGGTTTCCGGCACGTTGACCGGCTGCAGGGCGACGACGGCAAAGCGGAGCCCGCGGGTGATCGCGTCCCGTTCTTCGTCGACGACGTCCGAACTTGCGGTGCCGATGTACATGCACGAAAACGTTTCTCCGGCGACCGCATCGGTCAGCAGTTGTTTATCGAGCGCCGCGGTGATTTGATCCGCCAAGTCGTCCACGTTCGCGAACGACGTCCGGGACACGTACGGCCAAACCTCGATGATCCGGCGGAAGCCGGTCCAAGGAGTGTCTTCCTGCTCTTCACCTTGAACCAAAACAGCGTACGGTTTTGGTGTTTCGGCTCCCGCTTCATGCGGTTCGTACACCCTGCCGGAAAGGCCGGGAATCGCATCAAGGAGTTTTTGACGTATTGCCGCTCTCATGGATCACGCCCCCCATCCCCAACAGCCTCTCGCGGGGCCCATCCTCCCCAAGGGTACCGTTTCCCCCGCCGCCATCCGCATCGGCATCCCGGCACGATTCGGCGCGGCGGACCTCCAAAGCTCGGAGCACGATCGCCGATGCCCATCCTGTTGTTCAAGGCTCTCACCTCCTTTCCGGGCATGAAAAAAACCGCCTCAACGGCGGTTCAAGATCGGCCGACTATTCAATTTTTGTCTCTGGAACAATCATCCACACTCTCATAATACCACGGTTTTTTTCAAAAAATCGGCCATATCGCGACCAAAAAACGGACATATAGCGGACATGGCGGTTCATTCTTCCCGCAGAACGATCAATCCTAATGCCGCGGCCAGCCGATAAATCGCGTTGGACTTCAGCCGGCGGTAATGCCGGGTGCTGTACCCGAGCGCTTCCGCCACTTCGGAATCCATCACATGGTCGTCATCGAGATATCGCATGCGGATCAGCTTCTGCTGTCGGGCCCCCAGCCGACTGACGGCCTTTTCCACGCGTTCGACGTGCCGCCGGCGGCGCTCCATCTCGTCGACGTTCGCGACCGCGATGCTTTCCGTTTGCGATACGACGGCGTTCGTCCGTCCGTGATAGCGCGGTTCGTACAGCGTCGTGACTTTGGTTTCGAGGGGAATATACTCCGTCACCATGTATTCCCGCGCCTGCAGGAGATATTTTTCCACCGCCGCCTTCGTCGCTTCCGTGTCGACCTCATAGGTTGAAAGGATGATCTGACTTTGTGTCCCCATTTCTCTTCACCTCACCATATTTCACATTTGGTTGCGACCATACTTTTCGTTAAAACCCGTGCACGTCCCATATCGGGGATTGTTTCGATGACAGCCTCAAGTTTGGCGAACGCAACGTTGATCTGTCTTATCCGGCATCATGGGTCCCCCCTTCCAAGATCGTTTCGCCGCTTCAGGATGGGCCTGCGAACGACACAGGAACTTTCGAGCCGACGGATGGCGGTCAGGCGGTGTCGGAACGGTCCGCGTACAAATGTTCATCGTCGAACAAATATTCCAGGGGGCATTCCGGGAAAAAACGGCGTTTAATTTGAATGGCTTCGTCGCAAAAAAATCGCGAGCGACCGTTAAGCTTATCGCTGACCGTGGCGAACCTCACTTTCAAAAACTGCGCGATTTGACGAACGGTTACGCCTTTCCTCGCCATTTCCGCCCGCAAATTCTTATATCTGGGCAAATTGATCACCCCCCGCAAACGCAATTTCGTTCATCGTGTTTTCCATAATATACGCATATGCGTTCACAGTCAAGATAAACGCGAATATTTTGAACGCAAATGCGTATAAAACAGCTTTACAACAGGGCAAAATTCATGTACGATGTGAAGTGTGTACGAAATAGCGTTTATCTTGGTGGTGGGGTGTCGAAGTTGGATGCGAAAGCGAAAGTGTTGGCGGAGTTGATTGACAAAAGAGGAAGCAGAAGGGCGTTTGCCGAAGAAATCGGTATTCCCCCGACGACACTTCAATCCATGCTCAGCCGAGGCGTCGGCAGAGCCTCGACGGACAATGTGATCAAAGTTTGCCGCGCACTCGGCATCACCGTCGAGCAGTTGGAAGAAATGTCAAAGAAATCGGATGAATGGGACGACATCCAAACGATCGCCGCCCATCACGAAGGCGACGAATGGACCGAGGAAGAACTTGAGGAGATTGAGCGATTTAAAGAATTTGTGCGGATGAAACGCAAAAGCCGAAAGGATAACCCATAACCAACTATGCGTGATGAACCGGCGAAAGGGACGCCGAAATCCATGCTACCAATTTTCAGGAGTGACGCCATGCTATACGACGAACTCGTCCAAGAGGCGGTACAGCATGGAATCGACATCGATGAAAAGCCGCTAACCCCCACAATAAAAGGCCTGTACGCGGACAGCAACATTTGGATCAACCGCAGCATTCCGACGGCTGCCGAAAAAGCCTGCATCCTCGCCGAAGAGCTCGGCCACTATCATACGTCCGCCGGCGATATTATCGACCAGACCGACGTACGCAACCGGAAGCAGGAACGACGCGCCCGGATATGGGCCTATGAAAAGCTCGTTCCGCTTTCCAAAATCGTACAAGCCCATTACGCCCGTGTCTCCAATCGGCATGAGCTCGCCGAATACTTGGGCGTCACCGAAGATTTTCTGCTTAATGCCATTGACCGTTACCGTGAAAAGTACGGACCATACATGATCGTGGACAAGCATATCATTTATTTTGATCCGCTCGGTGTAGCGAAAATGTTTGAATAAATTGTTTCTGTCCGCCGCGAAGCGGTTGATCGTGCGCAAGGGTAGGAGGACCAAGCTCTCGGCGGTCAGGCGCCGCCAAGAGGCAAAGTCCCCGCTCCTCCATGGGTTCACACCGCCCCAAAAAGCTTGACATAAACCGCCGTCCCCTTGTTGCACTCGCTCTCCACCGCAATATCCCCGCCGTGGGCGAGAACGATTTGACGGGCGATGGCCATGCCGAGTCCGCTGCCCGCGGTTTCATCCGTCGTGTTGGAACCGCGGTAATATCGTTCGAACAATTGGCTGACCGTCTCCGCATCCATGCCCCTGCCGTTATCCCTGATTTCTATCGTCAAACCGGAACGATCATTTCCCTCTTCACGGACTACGCTGACCTCCACTTTCGTGCCGGCGGGGTTATGGATGAAGGCGTTCGTCAGCAAGTTTTCCATCGCCCGGCTCATCCAGCGCGCGTCCAACCGGCAACAGAGCGGCTGCGGAGGAACATGAAGCCGCAGATCCGCCTCCGCGAAGCGCGGATTTTGTCGAAACCGTTTGACGACGTCCCGCAGCAGTTCCGCCACATTCGTCTCTCTCAGGTCCAAAGGCAAGGCTTTGTTCTTCAGACGGTACGTCAGACTGAGATCTTCAATCAACGTTTCCATGTAATCGGCTTTTTGCAGGATGATGCCGGAAAATTCCCGCACTTCTTCTTCAGACCAACGGTAATGTTCGGCTTCGAGCATGTGCGCGTAGCCTTTGATCGAAGACAGCGGCGTTTTCAAATCATGCGAAACGCCGGCAATCCATTCTTCCCTCGTTTGTTCCAACTGCCGCCGCATTTCTTCATTTTGCCGGAGCGTATGGGTCAAATGTTTTAACGACGAGACGACATTGGAAAACAACCGGAACTGGCGCCGCAGCTTTCCTTTCGACGTATGGCTGGGAGAACGGCCTTTTCGATTGAGCGGCTCGTGGAAACGGCCGTCGCCCAAATGCTGCAGCCAATGGATGATATGCAGCACCGGCGTGCCGAACCGATGGGCATACCAGAGGGAAAGCGCGCTGAACAAGACGATGGAGGCCGTCAGCAAGGAGAGAAGCGCGGCCAGCACGACGCCGATTTCCGTTTTCCAAAAGCCGGGGTCCGAGTCGCTTCCATACAGCGGCGCCGTAACGACCCACGTCGTTTGGGTGTCTGCCTGATAATCAAAAACGAGCCTCGCACGATACCGTTCACTGTAAACGGAGCGAAGCGCAAGCTCCGACAACGAATATTTACGGGGAAGGCTTGCGTCGAGCTTGTTGAACGACGCCATTTCCCTTCCCTCGGCATCGAGCAGCTGCACTTGCAAGTTCGCCCGCCGGATCGCATCCGTCAACTCGTCGGGCAGCGCAACAGCTTCCCAATCGGAGGTGTCGATCTCGCCCAGCAGCCGCAGCACGCGTTTCGCTTCCGGTTCCGTGCCGTACAACAACGTATATCGGGTGCCGTCCCATTCGGTCACCCATAAATACAATTGATATGGGTACGGAAATTTGCCGGGATTTTGCCAGTAGGATGTGATCTCGCCGATACGGTACGCGTCCGGGAGTCCGGGAGGGGTAAAACGAGAATAAATCACGTTCCCGTCTTCATCCAGCAGCTGCAGCCAACCGTTTTCGCTCCGAACGCGTTCCAACAGTTCCTCATCGAAAGAAGGGGTCCCGTCAACGAAGTTCATCGACTGTCCCAGTTCCAATATGCCGGCCAGGGAAAAATCGCGGTTCACCTCGATCTCTTGGATCTTACCGATCATCCAAATAAAGATAAGGACCGTACATACGGTAAGAAACACCCCCGCCAAGACGAGACGCAAACCAAAATGCGCAATCAACCGGCTTTTCACATGTTTCGTCAATCCGTCGGCGCCGTGTACGGCATCGTTCGCCCGGTTCATTTCCGTTCGCCTCGCACGAGTTTGTAGCCCAATCCTCTGACGGTGATCAAATATTCCGGCTCCGCCGGATTTTTTTCAATGCGTTCGCGAATGCGATACACGTGCACCATCACCGTATTGTCATCATGGAAACCGTGCGGCCCCCATACTCTTTCATACAATTCCTGTTTGCTGAAAATCCGGTTGGGATGCTTGCAGAAAAACAGCAGCAGTTGAAAAACCTGCGCCGGACAAGGAACGACTTTCCCTTCCACGATGAGCTCTCCGGCCAGCTCGTTCACCTGAAATCTGCCGAAATCGTACACGTGCCGATCGCCGCTTTTCTCTTTGGACGGTTTGTAGCGCTTCAGGTGGGCTTTCATTCTCGCCACCACTTCCAACGGGTTGAACGGCTTGGTCATGTAGTCGTCGGCTCCCAGCGCAAATCCGTTCAACTTGTCGAGATCCGACGAACGGGCGGTCAAAAACAAAATCGGCGCATCGCTCCACTGCCGGATGAACGGACAAATGTCAAACCCGCTTGCTCCGGGCAGCATCACGTCCAGAATGATGTAATCGAACGCGTATCGCTGGCACGCCTCCAACGCCTCTTCCCCCGTGCTCGCGGTGTGAATATGCGCAAACCCTTCTTTTTCCAATATTTTTTTCAACATTTGCACAATGGACTGCTCATCATCCACAATCAAGATCGTTGCGTCCGTCATCGCGATCCTTTCCCATCCTCTTGTGGTTTTCACGATCATCATAGCACACGTTCCTTAACGCCGCCTTACCGGCAGATGAACGATAAAATTAAGGTTGCGGTAAGATGCCGGTCCATTCGTTGTAAGACTCGTATTTTATACTACAACATATCATCCATTTGAAAAGGAGCTGTGGATCTCGTTGTGGCTGCAATTTTTCTCCATGATCAGCATCCATTTCCTCGTGCCTTTCACCTTTTTGACCACCCTCGGCAAAAAGGCGAATAACAAATTGACCGGTTTGAGCTGGCTGCTCTTGTCCCTGTTTTACATCGTTTACATTTATACGACGGGAAGTTGGGATTGGCTCGGTTATTATTTTCGCTATGGTTTGGTCGCGGGTTTGCTGTTCGCGGTTTACCGGGCGTACCGGAATCACAAACGAGCTCCGTTTTGGCCTGAACGCACGTGGAAATCTTGGAGCGGCGCCGTTTTTCCCTTCGTCTTGAGCCTGGTGTTCATGTTCATATCGATCTATTCGATCCTCGGACGTTATTACACGGAGGACCCGATCGCGCTCCATTTCCCGTTGAAAAATGGCCGTTATTACGTTGCGCATGGCGGAAACACGCCGATGATGAACTATCATAACGAATACTTGCCGCAGCAATTTGCATTGGACATTGTGAAAATCAATACTTGGGGATTTCGGACAAAAGGTTGGTATCCGGACGATCTGCACAAATATGCGATTTATGGGGATAAGCTGTACAGCCCCTGCAGCGGGATCGTGCGAAAAGCCGTGGACGGTTTTGAAGATCGCCTGCCGTCCGACTTTAAGAACGGGCTGCCGGAAGGGACGCACCCTGCCGGGAACCATGTGGTCATTGAATGCGACGGCACGGAAGTGTACGTCGCCCACATGCAAAAAGGCAGCGTGCAGGTACAGGAAGGCGACGCGGTGGACGAGAATCGCTGGATCGGAAATGTGGGCAACTCGGGAAACACGTCGGAACCGCATCTGCACATCCACGCGGAAAAGAACGGCATCGGCGTGCCGATCACCTTCGGCGATCGCTTCTTGATCCGAAACAGCTTGATTCGCTCCGTCGAGTAAACGGCGGTTAGACTGCTCTTTGCAACAATTGTTGAAACGTCTCATAACACGACCGAAATCGAACTGAGCGAAGGGGAAAACATCATCATCGTCCGGGCGGAGAACAAGTTTGGAAAATCGACCGAAGTGGTGAAAAAAGTTTATTTCCAAACGGACGTTCCGGTCATCACCGTGCTCAACCTGCCGGAACGCACGAGCAAGGGAACCGTTACGATAAGTTGGAAAGTGCAGGACAAAAACGATCCTGAACCCGAAGTTTATGTCAATGATCAAAAAATGTACTACAGGTGGACGTCGACGACTTTGGAACTGAAAGAGGGCATCAATGTCGTCACGATCAAAGCGGTGAACAAATTCGGAAAAACGTCCCAAGTGACCAAAACGATCGAATTTGTCGTCAATCCGCCGAAATTGATCGTCGATGCGCTTCCGGAGACGACCAATAAAGACAACATCAACGTGTCGTGGCGGGTGGAAGATGAAAACGATCCGTATCCGCGGGTCTATGTGAACGATTCGCTTGCCGATTATGCTGTCACTTCCAAGAACGTCAAATTGCAAAATGGCGTGAACACCATTACGGTTCGAGCCGTGAACAAATACGGAAAATCGACGGAAATAACGAAAAAGATCCTTTTTGTCAGCGAAGGACCGACGCTTCTCGTGAACCCGGTGCCCTCGTCGACGACAAAAAATCGGATTGAAGTGTCGTGGACCGTGACGGATTGGAATGATTCGGACCCTAAAGTATACGTCAATGACCGGTATTCCTACACCAACTATGCCACGGTTTCCTTGAACGAGGGCAACAATACGATTGTCGTCAAAGCCGTAAACAGACTGGGGCAAACCACGGAACAAATTTTCAACGTGCAGTTCATCCCTCCGGCGCCGGTCATCACTTTGGGATATGCGCCGGAAACGACATCTTCGCCGAAGATCACGCTGACATGGACGGTTTTCGACGAAAATGACGACAGTCCGCTCGTTTACGTGAATGATCAACTGGTGCGATATGCCAACAGCATGGAGTTGTCCTTGAACCCGGGCGAAAATGTGTTTAAAATCGTCGCCGGCAACTCCTATGGAAAAACCAGCGAATTGATTTACAAGGTGACTTACACGCCGTGAGAGGCTTGTGCGCCGCCGGATTTCCGGACCTTGGGGACAAATCCCAGGGTCTATTTTTTGCGCATCAAAAATGGTGAAAGGGAGATTCCCCTTCACCATGTTTTTGTTTTTGATCCATGATCAATGAACCCGCAAGACAAATTGGCTCAGCGCATCCTTCAATTGCTGGGACATCTCCCTGAGCTCCGCGGCTGAACTTTCGATTTGCTCCATGGAAGCGAGCTGCTGTTCCGCAGATGCGGCCATGGTTTCGGCTTCGTTGGACGTCTGATGAGAAATGCGGGAGATTTCCGCAATCGAGGACGCCACTTCCTCCATTTCGGCGGACATTTCTTCGGAAGTTGCGGACACTTCCTGAATCTGTTCGCTGACCTGCCGGATCTCGCTCAGAATTTGATGAAGCGCCTCTTTGGAGCGTTCAATCATGTCCATCCCCAGATTCGTCTCGGTTTGCATCGAATCCATCGCGGATACGGTGTCACCGATGAGAGAGCGAATCTCATTCAACAGGTTCGAAATGGTGTCCCCGTGCTGTGAAGTTTGTTCGGCGAGTTTTCCCACCTCGTGGGCAACGACACTGAAACCGCGGCCATGTTCGCCCGCGCGCGCGGCTTCAATACTCGCATTCAAGGCGAGCAGCTTGGTTTGTTCCGCCACGTCCTTGACGGTGTCGATAATATTGTGTATTTGCGCCGAGTGCGCATCGAGCATCGAGACGATCCGGGAAGCCTCCACTTGGGTTTTTTTGATGCTTGCCATTTGATTCGCGGTTTCGGCCAGCTGCCGATTTCCAAACTCCGCATGTTCATTTGCGCGCATCGCAAGATTGGCGACTTCCGAAGCCGATTCCGCAATGCGCTGTACGCCTGCCGACATTTCATTCATCGTCGTTTCCATTTCGGCGGTCGTTCTCTTTTGTACCGTCGTCCCTTCCGACACTTCCTGGATGGAGGTGGTCACCTGCTGCATCGCCGCGGCGGATTCATGGGAAATATCGGACAGCTGCCGGGAAGATTCCCATGTCGTTGCCGCCATTTTTTGATTGTAGCTCAGCACGCGGTTCATCGATCTTTGCATTTCATTAAAGGCGGCCCCTACCACCTGCAGTTCGTCCTTCGTATTCAATACGATATCCTGGGAGAAGTCGCCCTTGGCCATCGCTTCCGCCCGCCGCTTCAAGGTATTCACCGTCTCCATGACGCTTCTGTAAAAGGCTGCGTAAAATAATGCGACCAACAGCAAAACGGCGAACGTAACCCCCAATGTGGTATTGCGCGTGGACACGGCTTCACGAATGCGCTCCTGCAGCGTGCGCTCCAATTGTGCGGCACCAAGCCGAAATACTTCGGCCGCCGTATTGATCGCATCCGTTCCCTGGGCAAAAAACGTATCGGGATCCATGCTCATCGACGGCTTATGTAAGATTTCTTGATCCAGCACCCCAAGGTAATTCCGGATGTTCTGCGCGGCTAGCTCTCCTTGCTTGAGCAGTTCCCCCTCCGTGGAGCGGTTTAATTCCGCGATTCTGGCAAGCGACAGGCCCAGATTGGACAGCATGTCCTCACTCTGGGACGCTTCCATCATCAGCTCCAATTTGATCTCCTCCGGCAATGTTCCCGATGCGAGAACACCGTTGCCTCGCCCGCGGATCACGGCGGAGCCTTCGATCAAAACCGGCAGTTCCTGCACGATCAATTTCATCAAGTAATAGGAATGGATGTCGCTGTCCAGCGTCAAACCGGACTCATCCGCACTGCTGACGATCAGTTCTTCCACCTGCCGAACCAGTTGGGAATGGCGTTCGAAACTGTCCGACGCCGTTGCATTTTCATAGGTACGCAAGATATCGTCCCACTCCGTTTTGACGGAGGCCCATTTTGCGTAAGACTGCGGAAAATCTTCCTCCCGAAACCGGGTGTCGATTTGTTCAATCAACTGCGCGATTTCTTGCTGCTTCGCCTCAATGTTGGCCTTGGCTTCGAGATTTCCATTCAGGTAACCGTTAACAAGCCCGCGATGCTGCTGCACCTGCAGCATGAACGGCATCAAGTCGACGACTTGCTTCACCCCGACTTGTTCGCTTCGGATCCGTTTGATTTCGGCTTGCTGGATGGAGAACGAATTGTACAGGAGAATCAACACCGGAACCATGAACAACAGACTGATCAGCATAAATTTTTGCCCGTACTTCAGCCTCGAAATCACGAAAATAAACGGACGCAGCATGGTGTTCAACATCCATTCGTCACCCCATGTCATAGTCTGTACTCGATGTTGTTTCAGGGCGAAGAAAGACAACTCGCGCCGGTTTGCATTATTCGACATCCCTTTTAATTAATCCTGCAAAATTTTAATGACATTAAATAAAAAGTTGCTTTAAATATCGGCTAAAAATCGTTGGGGATATCCAAAGGGACAGCCGGGAGCAGTTTTCAGTGTTTCCCATTGTCCCGCTCCTTCCAGCCCCTGCTGCGAGCGGCGCATTTAACTGTATGCGATAGGGATCGGCCGCACGACCTTGAACGATCCGGAATGATCCGTGATGGCAGACAGTCTATTCAAAGTCAAATTTTTGTTGCGGTAAGTCAAAATTAGCCATCAAACGGAAAGAGCACCGGGAAGTTCCGGCGCTCTTTATCGATCGAAATACTATTCGCCTCTGTAGGCTTTTTCGAGTTCGCGTATCATCAGTTTGCCCTCCATCCTAAGCATAGCCGCGCTAACCCGTTCCGCTTTCACCGGGTCCGGATCGCGCATCATGATGTCCAGGCATTCCGGCACGATCTGCCAGGTCAAACCATATTTGTCCTTGAGCCAGCCGCATGAGAGGACTTCGCCGCCTTCGGTCAGCGCATCCCACAGTTTATCGATCTCTTCCTGAGTTTTGCAGTAAACCGCTATTGAGATAGCCTCACTAAAAGTATACAATGGACCGCCGTTTAGCGCAGTAAAGTTTTGGCCATTCAGTTCAAAGTCGATGGCGGATATGTCTCCGGGTTTCTTTCCGGCCGCTTTCGCCACCGACTCCGTGAGATACGTTGTGTTTATGATTTTGGCATCTTCAAACAGCGATACATAAAAATCTACCGCTTCTTTTGCCTGATTGTTAAACCAAAGAAAAGTTACGATTTTTCGCATTTCAAATCTCTCCCTAGTCGGATCGATAATTACTACGATAATCATAGTAACATTTCGGTTTATCATCGTCAAATTCATCGTCAACGCCTTCGGCGTGATGGACAATTCCTTCACGTCCATCATCAGGCTCTTCCGGCATGATTTGGTTTATCCCGGCAACATGGCGAAACGTTCCCCAAGTTGACCGCCGTTGCGGTCTTGCCCACGCCGTCATTCTGATTGATGAGGGCGATCACCGCGTAAAAATGGACTCCGCATTTCACGGAGTCCAGACAATACGATTTTTTATCTACCGTCGCTGCTCCTCTCCCGCTTCGGTGACGACACGTACTCATTACACTTCTCCCTCGGCTTCGTAAGTTTCATCCGGGCAGGTTGAGGCGGGCCGCAATATCCGCCGGAAAATCCGTCGCCACAAATCGGATTCGATAATCACAGCGGGTAATCGTCAGTTCGTCCTCACCCGCGGAGAGGATGATCTCGCCGTCCATCAGCTCGCGTATGCGAGCAAGCGCTTCTCGGCCGCTGACGCCGAAACTGACGGTCATGCGCGGAGGCAGCGCGTACATCCCAATCGGAATCCAGCGCCGCCGCTTCGAGGCGATGACGGCATGCGCCGTTCCCCCGATGGCGAAGGTGAAGTCGTCGTACACCTTCTCCAACCTCATTCCGAATTTCCGGAACCACCATTCGCGGAATTCGGGGACATTTTCCACGGGGAAACCGACTTCGCGAAGGTACATCGTCTTCAGCGGGCCGCATTGCGGCAAAATGTCCTCCCGCACGTAACGATGAGCGATCACTTCCAGCAAATGGCCGTCGCCGTCGCGGAAATATGCGTTTACCCCTGTGTCGAACTCAACGATTTCGCGGCCGTCGGGCCAGCCCAGAATAGGAATTCCCGCTTCCTCTTTCAGAAAGGCCGCCACCGCAGAGAACGCCGAATAAGGCACCTCGAATGCGAAATGAGCCGGCGCTATCGGTTCATACGCTTCCGTGAACGTCAATGTGGTGAAGCTCGTCACCTGCAGACGAATTTCCGTTTCCGATTCGAACGCGATCGGAATCCCCAAGAGTCCGTTGTAAAATTGCTTCACACCCTGCAGCGAGACGGTATTCAGTTGAAGATCCGTGTAATGAGTGATCATGAAATTGCCCCTCCTTCGCCTTGTCCGCGCATGCGCCGGATCAGCTCCAAAAAACAACGGAGCGCGATGTGGATGCGATCCAAGGCGGCGTGTTCCGGCATGTACGCCTCCGGTTCCGCACCATCGAACAACATGCGCTGCTCTCCGCCGACGGAAATCCATTCCGGGCTGTTGATGCCGTGCAAATTCCGTACGATCGATTGCAACTGCAGCAGCGAGCTGATGCCGACGGGACCGCCCGATGAAGTTGCGCTCAACACCGGCTTGCCGCTGAAATGCTCTTTGCCGAGATGATCGAGCGCGTTTTTCAGCACGCCCGAGATGCCCCCGTGATATTCCGGCGAAGCGAGCACGATCCCGTCGGCGGCGGCGGTCATCCGCTTCAGCGCCAGCAAACCGTCATGATCTTCATATGCATCGTCGGGACTGTAGAAGGGCACCGGGTTTTGATGCAGATCGTACAAGTCGGCCCGCACGCCTTGCTGTCGAATCGCGGCGACGATATATTTCGCCAGTCTGGTGCTGGTCGATCCGCTGCGGTTGGAGCCCGCGATCGCGACAACTTTCATTTCTATCCACTCCTCGGTCGAACCGTAATCTCTTCTGCAACCATCCTAGCAAAAATCGATACGGTCCGGCGTCGGCAGACAGGATGATCTTGATACAACAAAAACGTCCGGCGAACGGCCGAACGATTCTACGACTTAAGGATGAGAAATCATTCCGTGTTTCACGGCCAGAATGGCGGCTTGAGTGCGATCCGACAGGCCCAACTTTTCAAGAATGTGGCTGACATGCGTCTTGACCGTCTTCTCGGTAATGAACAGCGCCGCGGCAATCTCCTTGTTCGTGAGGCCGGAGGCGATCAACTGCAGCACTTCCCGCTCCCGCGCCGTCAGCTCGTCGAACGGAGTTGCGTTCCGCTCCGGGGCGGAGTCCTCGGGATTGGCAATTTGTTCGAGAAGCAGCCCGGCCACATCGGGATGCAGCTCGACTTTTCCTGCATACACTTGGCGAATGGACTTCGCCAGCTCATCCGGCTCGATATCTTTAAGAAGATACCCTCTGGCTCCGGCCTTGACGGCGGGCAGGACATGATCGTGATCGGAAAACGAAGTCAGCACAATGACTTTGACGGCGGGATGAGAAGCTTTGATTTGCCTGGTCGCCTCGATGCCGTTCACCACGGGCATATGCAAATCCATCAGCACGATGTCCGGCTGCAGCTCCGCCACACGCTCCAACACTTCTTGTCCGGTAGCCGCTTCGCCGACCAGCTCGAAATCCGGCTGCGTCTTCAGAAAAAGCTGCAGCCCTCTCCGGACGATCGCATGATCATCCGCCAGCAGCAAGCGAATTTTCGTCATCGTTGTCCTTCCTTTCCTTCCGGCAGCGGTATCGTCGCCTCGACCAGCGTGCCCCTTCCGCCGGCGCTCGTGACGTTCAGCTCTCCGCCGAGCGCCAAAGCGCGTTCGCGCATGGTAAACAATCCGAGCGACACTTCATGATCGTCTGAAAGATCCGGCCGCATCCCAATGCCTGCGTCGGATATCCGCAATACGGCCGCCTTACCGTCCAATTGCAGTTCGACGCTCGCTTCATCCGTTTGCGCATGCTTGTACACGTTGTTCAGCGCTTCCTGGCCGATTCTCCACAGCGTTTCCTCCGCCTGACGCGGCAGTTCGCGCACGCCGTTGATCCGGGAGGTAATTTTAAGGCCGAGCTTGCGCCCATACTCGCTCAAAGCCGTCACAAGCCCCGCCTCCAACCCCGCCGGCCGCAGCTGCATAATGAGCGCGCGCATTTCCTTCAGCGCTTCGCGCGAAAGCGACTGCATATCGCGAACAGCCGCCAGGACGGCATTCACTTCGCCGTCATGCAGCTGCTGTTCCGCCCCTTTCGCCGTCATCGACAGGGAGAACAGCATTTGACAAACGGAGTCATGCAAATCGCGGGCCAATCGGTTCCGCTCCTCCAGCCGCGCCAGTTCGCGGCGTTGTTCCTCAAGCAGCGATCTCTCGAAAGCGGCAGTGATATGCTCGGCAATCGCTTCGAGCACTTCCCCGTCCGTCTGCCCCAGCCCTCCGGGCAGATCGCTGCCGATCACAAGCGCTCCGGCAGGCCATGCGGCCGCTTGGAGCGGAACGGCCAGCACCGCTTTCAGCGGAGGAAGCAGGTTGCGCAGCTGGGGATGCTTCATCCAGCGGATGGCTTCGTCACCCGCTGCTGCAATGCGCCGTTTTTCAGCGATGCAGTCGTTCAGCCATGGAATCGAATCGAATTTTATGGGGGTGCCGGGGCAGATCGTCTGCCCACCGGCATAAACGGCGCTGCTGACAAAGCCGCTTCCGGCCCTTCGGAAAATGGCGGCAAAGGGCCATGGAAAATATGTTCCCATTAAGGTCAACGCGCATACCGGGATCGGAGCTTCGAAAGCCGATGCGCCCAAATCGCGGCTGAATTCGCCCAGCTTCGCAAACAATTCCGCCCGCCGCTGTTCCGAGCCGTACAATCGCGCGCGTTCCACCGCGCTGCCGATCTGGAAGGCGACGGACTGCAGCAGCGCCAACTCTTTTTTATGAAAACGCTTCTTGCCGGGAGCGGCCACATTGAGCACTCCGAGCCGCTTCTCACCGGCCAGCAGCGGTACGGTCGCGTGGTGTGTTATGCCGTTCGTGTCGCCCCGCCGATGGATCACCGCATCTTCAAGCCTTTTGCAGTTTAAAATATTGACGGCTCTGTTCAGCCGGTTTTCCCAGAACCGGTCCAGGCACCAGCAATTTCCGCACCGCATATGGCGCTTGTCCTCGATTTCAAGCGCGGGAGGCAGGCCCGCGTCGGCGACGCATTCGTATTGTCCGCTCATGTCCGATAGAAAGATCCAGCCGGCTTTCAGGCCGGTCAGCTCCAGCAGCTTCTCCAGCACCGTTTGCAACGTCGGCACCAGTTCATTGGAACGGTTCAGCGTTTCCGCGATCGTTTTCAATGTAACCAGCTCTTCGATGCGATGCTCCACAGTTCCATCTCACCTTTCAAACCGTTGCGGTTTCCGCAGATCGCAAGCCGGCGGTAAAAGGAAACCAAATTCTGTTGTGCTTCATTTTACCATGTTCAGAGGACGAGTGGAGAAAATATGAGCAGCAAACAACTCCAAACAGGTGTCGTTCGAATTGGACCAGCATTTGTTCAACCTCCCCGTCATTGCGGAAGGAAAGCTGGAGAATCCGACGCTGGCCGACGCCGTCGTCCGCAACAAAATGATGCTTGTTTTTTCCTCCACCTGGACAACCATGTCCAAATACGAGGCAACTAGCAGTTTGCGGGAATTGTTGGAGTTTGCCGTCGATGAATTTCAACGAAAACTCCATCATAATCGATAATTAAAAAAAGAAGCTCTAAGGCGATGTATCGTCTGAAAGCTTCTTTTTATGAGAACGGATGCGAATCGGATTACACCCGGTAAGGCGAGCGGTTTCCCGCCAGCTCTTCCAACACGGCACGGGATACGATTTCCGCCGTCCGCTCCTGCGCCTCTTCCGTTAGGCCGGCGATGTGCGGCGTGATCCAACAATTCGGCAGGCGGCACAGCGGATGGTTCGGTGCGGGGGGTTCCGCCTCCAACACGTCGAGATAGGCCCCCGCCAGCCGTTCGGCAACCAGCGCTTCATACAGCGCCTGCTCATCCACCACTGCGCCGCGGGACGTGTTGATCAGTACGGCCGTTCGCTTCATCAGCGCGAAAGCGCCGGCTCCGATCAACCGGCGGGTGGCGGGCGTCAGCGGCACATGCAGGCTGACAAAGTCGGAGCAGCGCAACACGTCTTCCCGGGACGCCGCCGTGACGCCCAACGCCGCCGGCGCCTCGGCGGGCACGTGCGGATCGAAACTGAGCACCCGCATGCCCAGCGCTTTGGCTTTCTCCGCCGTGCGCCGGCCGATTTCGCCGAACCCGAACACGCCGAGCGTTTTGCCCGCCAGCTCCGAGCGCGTAAACCGTTTGCGGTCCCATTCCCCGCGCCGCACGCTGTCCGCCGCGGCATGGAGCGCCCGGCACGTGTGAAACATGGCGGCGATGACATATTCGGCGACGGCGTTCGCGTTGGCGTTTTTCGCGGAAACGACCGCGATGTCTCGTTCCGCGGCGGCCGCCAGGTCGATGTTGTCCAGTCCGACGCCGAGCCGGCCGATCACTTTCAGCTTGCGGGCCCGGCGAAGCAGCCGTTCGTCCACCGGCGTTTGATTGCGCACGATCAGCGCGTCCGCCTCTTCTACCTCCCGCGCCAGTTTCGGCTTGTTCCACAATCCCGGATCGTACACCAGTTCGTTTTCTTTCTCCGCCAGACGTTTGAGACCGTTCGGCCAAATCCATTCCGTCACGACAATTTTCACGGTCGCTCCTCCTCCGGGATTGTCCCGTCGCCTGGGCCGGCAAGCGGCGGCGGGAACGGCACGCCGCACCGCTCGCCCCACTGCACCAGTTCGCGGCGCACGCGGTCCGGCACGGGAACGCCGGCCGTTTCGTGCACGGCTGCCGAATGGAAGCGCCGCTCGCCGGGAATCCAAATGCGTTCCGCGCCTTCCCTGATCGGAACGGCCTTGATTTGCTCCACCAACGTTCGAACCGTCCGGAAATACGTTTCCGGTTCCAGCCAATGCCAAATCCGGAAGAGCAAAATCATATGGCCGATGTTGGCCCATCCGTCCTCTTCCCGGTACAGATTGCCCACGTGGGGTCCGACGGCCGCCTGCGCCAGCACGCCGGACAACATTTCGATCGCGAGCGCCAGGGCGTAACCTTTTGCGCCGCCCAGCGGCACAAGCGAACCTTGGAGGGCGGCGGCCGCATCCGTGGTCGGGCGCCCGTCGCTGTCGAGCGCCCATCCTTCCGGGATCGGCCGGCCGAGCTGATGCGCCGATATAATTTTGCCCCGGGCGGCGACGCTGGAGGACAAATCGGCCACGATGGGCGGCGCACCGGCCTCCGCCGGAAAGCCGAACGCGATCGGATTCGTGCCGAGGAACGCTTGTTTGCCGCCCCAAGGCGCGATGCCCGGCGGCGAATTGGTGGTGACGATCGATGCGTAGCCTCTGCCCGCCGCTTCCTGGCAAAAATACGCGGCCGTGCCGAAATGGTTGGAGGCGCGAATGAACACGGCCGCAACCCCCAGCTCATCCGCGACGGGATAGGCGGCTTGCAGCGCGCGGAACGCCACCGCCTGCCCGATCCCGTTGTCCCCGTCGACCAGCAGCACCGCGCCTTTCCGCTCATACGTAAGGTGCGGGTTGGGGTTGATCCGCCCTTGCGCCAGACGGCGGGCGTAGATCAGCAGCCGGCTGATTCCGTGGCTGGCGTGCCCCTCCAAATCGGCGCGGATGAGAGAATCCGCCGTGCGGAAGGCGTCGTCCTCGCCCACGCCGAGCCGCTCCAGCACGGCGGCGGCGAACGCCCGCAGCTCTTGTCCGGCGTATCGATTCGCTTCCATCTCCGTCTCCCTCGCTTTTCCCGCGGCGGGCCGCAAGCTCCCGCCTTTCCTTGCGAACGCAGCAAAATCAAGCGCTCGGATACAGCTTGGTCATCACGAATTCCCGGTGGCCGAGCGCCTCGGCCGCCGTCAGCCGCCCGTTCACCGTGCGGGCCAAATAATCGAGCAACCGTTGTTTCGCCTCGGACAACCGAATCGTCCGGGACAGCAAGCCGCTGACATCGACGTCGATATGTTCGCTCATCGTGCGCACCGTTTTCGGGTTGGCCGAAATTTTGATCACCGGTTCGATCGGGTTGCCGATCACGTTCCCCTGGCCGGTCGGGAACAGATGCACCACGGCGCCGGCCGCCGCCATCAGCGTCACGCATTCCGCCGCCGCGGATGAAGTATCCATAAAGTACAAACCGGGCCCATTTGTTCCGGGCGCTTCCGCCGGCTTCAGCACGCCGACGACCGGCTTTGTCCCCGTCTTTTCAATATTGCCCAGCGCTTTTTCTTCAATGGTGGACAGCCCGCCGGCGATATTGCCCTGCGTCGGCTGGGAACCGAGCAGGTCGACGCCTTGGGAGCGGATTTGGGCGACGTAGTTTTCATAGGTGCGCAGAAACGCGGCGCGCACTTCCTCCGTCGCGGCCCGTCCAGCGATCAAATGTTCGCCTCCCGTCAATTCGGACGTTTCGCCGAACAAGACGGTGGCGCCTTGATCCACCAGCTCGTCGACGACCGCGCCGACCGTCGGGCAGGAGGCCAATCCCGTCGTCGTGTCGGATTCGCCGCATTTGATGCTGACGACCAACTCGGATAACGAAATCGGCTCCCGCCGGAGTTCGGACGCCCATTGGACGAACTCCTTCGCTTTCCACGAAGCTCGGCGGATCGTTTCCAAATCCCCGTACCCTTCAATGGAGAAGCCGGCCACGGGCTTGCCCGTTTTGGCGATGCCCTCGACGATGCGGTTCGTCCAATTCGGTTCAATGCCGATGACGACGACCGCCGCCACGTTGGGGTTGCTGCCGGTGCCGATCATCGTACGGAAATGCAGCTCCAAATCTTCTCCGTATTGCAACCGGCCGTAGGCGTGCGGCAGCGCCAGCGTGCCGGGAACGACCTTGGCCACCGCCTCGCAAGCCGTGTTGGAAATGTCATCTACCGGTAAAATGATCACATGATTGCGGATGCCCACCGCTCCGTTTTCCCGCCGATATCCGTACAGTCGGGTCATCGTTTACCACCTCGCCGTTTTCAGATTATGGGTATGCACGTATTCGCCGACGCTCAACCCTTGCGGAGCGTACCCGATCGGAATGCCGTATTCCAGCACTTTGTCGCCGGGGGCCGCCGCCCGGATCGCAATTTTGTGACCGAGCGGAATATCGTGCAAGCTGACGATTTCGACGGCGGAGTCGTCATCCATGTAAATGCCGACGACTTTTTCCCCCGAACGGATGTCGGTCGTGGCGACTCCGACGTGATCTCCTTGCTTATGAATCAAAAAATGATGCATCCGTTTCGGCTCCTTTCGTCGCTTATTTGCGGATTCCCGTTTTCTTGCCCAGTTCGGTATATCGCGCTGCTTCCTCGTCGATAAAGTTGCGGAAGTCTTCTCCGGACAAATACGAAGGTTCCACCTGAATATTCTTAAGCTGGGCCAAAAAGTTTTCGTCCTTGACGAGGCGGTTCAAAGCGTCCTGCCACTTGTTCACGATCGTTTCCGGCGTTCCTTTCGGAAAACTGATCCCCGTCCACCAGAACGCGCTCAAATTGTCCACGCCTTGCTCTTTCGCCGTCGGGACATCCGGGAAAAACGGGCTGCGCTCCTCCGCCTGAACGGCCAGCACTTTCAACTTGCCCGCCTGGACGAGCGTATACACCTCGTTGACGGTATGTACCGCCAGCACCGCGTTTCCGCCGGCGACCAACGGCAGCGACTCGGAAGCGCCTTTCGTCACGACCATTTTCGTTTTCGTAAAATCTACGCCGATTTCGTTCAGCCATTCCGCGACGACGAAAGACGAAAAGCCCGCCGGACCGACGCTGGTCCAGGTCAATTGTTCCGGATTCGCCTTCACCCAATCGGAAAATTCTTTGAAATTATCCCACGGCGCATCCGCGCTGACGACAAACGCGGGCGCATCCTGCACGATACGGGCGACAAACAGATGATCGTCCAGTTTGACGGGCGGTTCCTCGAAGCCGCCGGCCAACATCGTCGTGTTGGACACGTTGGTGGCCAGCACCGTATATCCGTCGGCCGCCGACTGTTTCAAGGCGTATTCGGCCCCCGTCGCGCCGCCGGCGCCCGGCTTGTTGACCACATTGATCGGCCGCCCCCACTCCTTGCTCAACGCTTCCGCCACCGTACGGGCGACGAGATCGACGCCGCCGCCGGCGGAAAACGGCACCACGTATTCAATTTCCCGCGTGGGATACTCGACCGGCGCCGAAGTGTTTGCCGACCCGCATCCTGCAAAAAGAACGGAAATCGCGGCGAGCGGCAACAAGAACTTCAAACGTTTCTTGACCAAGTGAATTCGACCTCCAATTGAAATCTGCGGAATCTGCGCAAACCAGATGGCAAACGACAATGCGTAAATGCGTTAACCGACAAGACTTTCCGGCTTCCCCACCTCCTCCATCACTCTCCGTTTCGTTCTGCGGACCATCCAGACGGAAAGGGCCAGCATGATGACGGTGAGCGCGAGGAAAGCGAAGAAGATCGGCCGCTGGAACAATCGGACGTAATCTCCCGCCGCAATCGTCATCGTTTGCATAAAGGACATTTCCAGCAAGGGACCGAGAATAAAACCGAGAATAAAGGGCATGACCGGCCAATGGTACTTTTGCAGCAAGTAACCGACGATACCGAACAAGCAAGCCACTTGCACGTCGAACAAGTTGTTGCGGACCGTATAGGCGCCGATCAGGCTGAGCAGAAGGATGACCGGGGCCAAGATGCCGAACGGAATCCGGGTCAGCCTCGCCCACATGCCGACGAGCGGCAAATTCAAGATCAAGAGCAGCACATTCCCGATGAACATGCTGGCGATGACCGTCCACACGAAGCTGCCCTTCTGCTCGAACAGCAGCGGTCCAGGCGCCAAACCGTAAATCATCAGCCCGGCCAGCAGCACGGCGAGCGGCGGCGATGCGGGAATCCCGAGCGCAAAGAGCGGGATAAAGCCCGCCGAGCTGGTCGCGTTGTTGGCCGCTTCCGGCGCCGCCACCCCTTCGATCGCTCCTTTGCCGAATAGATGTTTGCGCTTGCGGGACAATTTTTTGGCGAAATCGTAAGATAAAAAGGCGGTAATGGCGGCGGAACAACCCGGCAACAGCCCGAGCAAAAAGCCGACGACGCTGCCGGTCGCCATGGCCGGCGCGCTTTGGATCAGATCGCGCTTTCCCGGAAATACGCTGCCGATTCGCTCGCCGGCAATCGCCGTTTTTTTCTCCATCATTCCTTTCAACACTTCCGCAATTGCAAACAGTCCGATCAGAATGCTGACCATATCCAACCCGCCCGCCAACTTCGGCGAGCCGAACGTCAACCGGAACGTGCCGGAGACGGGAGCCAGTCCGATGAGCGACAACCCGACGCCGGCCACCCCCATCATCAACGCTTTGATGAAGGATCCGCCCGACAGCCCGAACAAGAGCGTGAACGCGAACAGCATCATCGCCAACATTTCCGGCGGTCCGAAGCGGAGCGCCCGGTCGGCCAGCGCCGGCGCAAAAAACACGAGGCCGATGACGCCGAGCACGCCCGCAACGAACGAAGCGATCGCCGCGATGCCGAGCGCCGGCCCGCCGCGTCCCTGCTGGGCGAGCGGATAACCGTCCAGACAGGTGGGGACCGAAGAAACTTCGCCGGGAATGTTCAACAAGATCGCCGTCGTCGAACCGCCGTACATGGCGCCGTAATAAATGCCCGCCAGCATAATAATGGCCTGCGTCGGTTCGAGCGCCGCCGTGACCGGCAGCAAAATGGCGATGGAAGACGTCGGACCGAGGCCGGGAAGGATGCCGACGAGCGTGCCGATCAGCACGCCGAGGGCTGCCATCAGCAGATTCATCGGCGCCAGCGCATGTCCGAAGCCGTCCATCAGCATGGCGAGCGGACTCATCGTGCCATCACCCCCTTCAGTTCCAAGATTTTTCCAGTCGGAAGCGGCGTATGGAGCCATTCCACAAACAACAGCTCCATGCACACCGCGGCCACCGCAGCCATCCAAATGCACGTTCGCCATCGGTATCCGCCGATCGTACGGAACAACAACAGCGCGGCCGCCAGCGTGCTGATCACGTATCCGGCCCAAGGCAAAACCAGCGTATAGCCGAACAATACCGCCGGTACCGCGGCCACGCGCCGGCGGAAGCCTTCCGCCCGCCCGGGCGCTTCTTCCCCCCGTGAGTCCGTCGGGCTGAGCAGAATCATCGCTCCCGACAGCAGAAGTCCAATCCCGACCAGACCGGGAAAGACATGGTCGCCGATCCAAAGATCGGTACGGTACCGGTACAGCTTCCACGCTTCCCGGATAAATACGCCGCCCGCCGCAACGGCCATGAGACCGGCGATCCGATCGCTCCAGCCGTGTCGCAACGTTCCCCCTCCTCTCTCGAAGATGCGCAAACATCAAAAAAAGACCCGCATGCGTTTCCTCGCAACACAGGTCTCCGTTTGTACGGTGGACGCTTTTCACAATTTGTATGTTGTATACATCATTCATTGTAATCGCTGTGATTGCCGTATTTTTCTCGATCTTGGAGAATATCATATATTCCGACATGTTTACTTAGTTATATGCCGCTATTATACCTTTGCCTTTTTCCCGCTGTCAATCCTTTTTGAATTTTCCGTTTCGACGCCGGCCATTTTTATTGTCTCACATCTCAAATATGGTTTGACAAAGCGGACAAGGAATGTTTTATTAGTGCTATGGTTGATCCGCTTTTCCACGAAACGGAACGGGAAACGATTCATGGAAACACGCGTTTTAGGCGCATCAAAGTCGTCCCTTCTTAAAAAAAGGACGAAAAAGGGGCATTTGAGGCAGTTTTTTTGAATGTTGTATATATGAAAATGCGGCATCCATCCAAAACGGATTCGTTTTCTTTTCGGTGCAGCGATCGATCAAACAGTGAGGATGATGTGATGACGATGGCTCAATTGCCGAAACTCGACAACTCCAATCTGGTGGACAAAACGTACTCCATTTTGAAAGACATGATCATTAAACGAAAATTTCCGCCGAACCACAAGCTCTCCATTCCGGACGTTTCCAGTCAGCTCGGCGTCAGCCGCACTCCCGTCCGGGAAGCCCTGAACTTGCTCGAGAAAGACGGGCTGGTGAAAACGGTGTCGAAAGTGGGAACGTTCGTCACCGCCATCACGGCGGACGATGTGCTGGAAATTATGGATACCCGCCTCATGATCGAACTGTGGGTTGTGGACAAAGTGGCGCAAAAAACCGCCTCTTCCCTCGCTCCCGTCATCTCCAGCCTGGAAAAAATTCACGAGCTTTCCACTTTCGTCGTCGAATCTTCCAGCATCGAGGCGTACCACGAAGGCGACTATAACCTGATGTTCCATATGGACTTCGTTCAACTGGGCGATAACAAGAAGATGGCGGAAGTGTACCGGAACATGATGAATTATCGGTTTCTGGCGATGAAAACCCATTTGATCAACAAGGAGATGGTCATGCGCTCCCTGGGCCATCATCGGCAAATGATCGACGCGTTGAAGTCCGGTTCCCATGCCGATCTGAAGCGGGTTGTGAGCGAACATTTGGAAGAAGCCAAAATCCGTCTGTATCAAAACATTAATGTAAACGGCGGGGTGATCTGAGCGGCGGATCGGGCGGGACGTCTGCGGCCGGACGCTTCCGGCTTCGTTAGATCGATGGCAGTTTCGCCGGACTCCCTTTTGCTTCGTTCTGGAGGGGAAAATCAACTTTTCGCGGTGCCGGAAGCACAAACAAGGCTGTCGGGTTGACATCCAGCCTTCCTGAATTTAATATAAAAGGAAAAAAGAGGCGAAGCACGCCCTGATCCTGTCATGCTTGCGGGATCGGGGCTTTTTCATTTCTTCCTGGAGGAGGGAGCCCGGATGGGATTCGAAGCGATGCATGACGAGTGGCTGGCCTACCATTTGAGCCGGAGGACCGGGGAGCGCAGGGACCGCCTGATGCGGGGGCACAGCCACGGGGAACGACTTTTTTTGAAGCGTGTATGGTGGCCGCTGTTTGGAAATTTTGACCACCTGCATCCCGAATACGAGGTGGCGGACTGGCGGGGACGGCCCCATTTCGTCGATTTTGCCTGGATCAAGGGACCGTGCAAATTTGCTTTCGAAATCAAGGGATATGGCCCGCATGTGCAGCAGACCGACCGGACCCGGTACCGCCGAGAACTGAACCGGGAGACGTTCCTGCAGACGCTCGGATTTCGCGTCGTGTCCATTCCCTATGACGATTTGGAAGAGAGCCCGGAAATCACGAAGTTTTTGTTGAAATCCCTGCTGGCGCCTTATCTCGCGTCAGAAGGGAACAGCCAACTCACGCTTGTCGAGCGCGAGGCGTTGAAGATCTCCATTCTTGCAGGCAGACCGGTTCGTCCCGTGGACATCGTTCGGGAACTTTCCATCAATCATCGGACAGCGGTGAAAGTGCTCAAACGGTTGTGCGACATGGGAAAATTGCGACCGATCGTCAGCGGCGCAAGCGGAAGGGTCACCCGGTATGAATGGGTCCGGTCGCTGCAAGATCCATTGCTCTGGTGATAGCGGGGATGATCCGAAATGTATTATTGCATCACCTTTCGGACGTGTTGCGAAGAATTGGCCGAAAGTGATGCAATCATACAGTACATGAGGCGTTTTTTTGCGGCAAGGGGTCGGATGTAATGTAATTATGCATCACATCCCCTCATTCCGACGATTTTTTGAGAAATCAGATGCATTTTTACATTACACTCCACCATGCCGCTTCATGATGCGTTAAATGCTGAGAACTTCCCTCTTGACCTTCCCCTAGATTGGAAGGTGTATAGTGTCCTTAAGGCCTTAACTCACTGGTATTTGAGGAGGAACATGCGCATGTTCAAAATCAGCCAGTTTTCCAAAATCAGCCGGGTATCCGTCAAAACGCTGCGTTATTATGATCAACTGGGGCTGCTCAAACCGGCTCGTACGGACGGGACGACGGGTTACCGCTACTATACCGCGGAACAATTGTTCCGTCTCCACCGTATACTCTCCTACAAAGATCTGGGCTTTACTTTGGATCAAATCAGAACAATGCTGGACGAAGAAGTGTCCACAGAGCAAATTCGCGGCATGCTTCGCTTAAAAAGGGCGGAATTGCAAAAGGTTTTGCAAGAGGAAACAGCGCGTCTGGCGCGGATTGAAGCAAGACTCGTTCAGATCGAACGGGCAAACGACGCGGGGACTTTGCCGGAAGCGGTTGTCAAGCCTTTGGAGCCTGTCCTCGCCGCATCCGTTCGGGATATCATCCCAAGATCGCGCTTGAGCGATCTGTTTGACGAAGTCGTCCGGTACGTGCGCGCTTACGGAATTGCTCCAGGCACGTTGACCGTTCTATGGCACGACTGCTCCAAATGCGACACCAAGGCGGATGTGGAGGTGTCTTGCCCGTTGCCCCGCTCCATTCCCAGCAGCGGGCGGATCAAGGTGGATATGTTGCCGGAAGTGCCGCTCATCGCTTCGCTCGCGCATCAGTGCAATCCGAACAGCACCTGCCGGGCAGATGCCGATTTGGCTCTCTGGATCGAGTCCAACGGTTACCGTATTTCCGAGACGTTCCCTTGCCGAGAAACCTTTGTTTTGCCCAATGAATTTAACGGTGAACTTCATGTGGCGGAATTGCAAATCCCCGTAGAGCTCGGATAAAAGCCCTGCAGATCCCGGCTCATCCGCGCAGCTTCTTGACGATACCCCGGGAAGGGGAAAGATACGATGTCTGTATATTCCGATGCGGAAAGGAAATCGGGGATTGAGGAACAGCGCCGCATCCCTGCCGCCATTTGGGTTTTGTCCGTCAGCATATTCGTCATCGGATCGGCGGAACTTCTTCCGATGGGGCTTCTGATTCCGATCGCGCAGCAATACGGATTGTCCGTTTCGACTGCGGGTCTGTTGGTTACCGTTTACGCTTTAGGTGTGGCGGTAGGAGGACCGGTTCTGACAGCGACAACAGGACGTACCGATCGGAAAATGCTGCTCATAGGCTTGCTCGTGCTGTTCGTATCGGGCAGTCTGCTCAGTGCCATTGCACCCAACTTTGCCGTTTTGCTGGCTGGTCGTCTGCTCAGTTCGTTTTCCCACGGCACGTTATTCGGCATCAGCATTGTCGTTGCCGGAAAGCTCGCTCCCCCGGGAAAAGAAGGGGTTGCTATTTCTTATTTGGGTACAGGTTTGACGCTTTCGACCGTGTTGGGTGCGCCCCTTGGCACGTTTATCGGACAAAGCTTCGGGTGGCGCATGAGCTTTTTGGCGGTAGCGGTTGCCGCCGCTCTATGCATCCTCCTGATGGTCAGGTTTGTTCCCGCGTTCCCCCGCGGAGAAACGGTGACCATGGGAAAGCAGGCACGCGCCCTTGGGAGACCGACGCTTATCCTTGCGCTGCTGACGACGGTTTTCGGATTCGGGGGTGTATTTGCCGGTTTCACGTACATTTCGCCATTTTTGCAGCAAATTACGGGATTGTCGGAGAAAATGGTATCCCCGATCATGCTTGTTTTCGGAATCGGTTCGGCGGTTGGTAATTGGATAGGCGGGAAACTTGCGGATTGGCGTCTGATACCTACGCTCCTCGGTTCGCTCTCCACGTTGGTGTTGACCATGGCGGTGTTCGCATGGGCAGGAAGTGAACCCGTCTGGGCTGCCATTCTCGTGTTGATTTGGGGGATATCGGGGTTTGCGATGGTGCCTCCGTTGAATATGCTGGTGCTGAAAAAAGCAGGGGAAGCGGCCGATTTGGCTTCATCGCTGAACATTTCCGCTTTTAACATCGGGAATGCTCTGGGTGCCGCCCTTGGCGGGGCGGTGGTTCAAACCGGTCTCGCCCTCCGCGGAGCGCCAGCCGCCGGCGCAGTGATCGGTGTGGTTGGTCTTATACTGTTGTTGGTCATCAAAATGTTAGACAAACGGCCAAAGGGATGATGCAAGGGCGTTGTTCGGCGCTGTGGACATGGTGAAGGCGCAACGGACTTGCTGCGGTATCTTCTGCAGCTTACGCCTTTAATGTTCACGGTGCTGGAATGATGCAGGAGGCGATCAAGGAGCGGCTGTTTGAGGATCTGGTGGCCCATTGAAGGAATCCTTTTTTCAAAAAAGAAGCCCTCTCCCTAAGGATTGGGCTTTTTATGTAGGTAAATGCGGCGCGGCAGGATTCACTCGATGTTATCCAGGTTTCTCCATCTTCCTTGATGCCGCCCGCGACCTCCCAATGTTGCTTCCACTCATTAAAAAGAGTAAGCGTAAAATAGTCCCCACCTAGGAAGCAGGCGGGGACTGAGGTATGCTAATTCGTGGAATTAAAGACGCGACAAGTTAATGGGATCGAAGGTGACCAAGGAAGCAATTTGTCCA
>Ga0066871_100211_pt1 | contig 47273 bp, 44 predicted proteins | sample CeladaPassage60B_FD_62209 | JGI IMG/M metagenome (GOLD analysis project Ga0066871, IMG submission 62209) | Cellulose-adapted microbial communities from the Joint BioEnergy Institute, USA - Passage3 60B | ecosystem: Engineered > Bioreactor > Continuous culture > Unclassified | place: USA...
CCTTGGCGATGTCGATGCCGACCACCGCATGTTGACAAGAAATTTTTTCAATCCGTTGATTAATGAGTGCATTTCGTGTACGATTCATAATTAAGCGCCTCCTTGATGGGTTTTTAGGGCACTTGACCCGTGGCATCCCCATCATACGAGGCGCTCCTTGTTTTTGTCCAACGTTATTTCTTAACGTATACAGGAATGTTTAGCGGGCGCCGTTTTTCGTCTGTCATCGGGCCTCTTCCGCATGTCATCGACTATCTTTTCTTCTAGCTTGCCGCCTGTTTTTTATGGCTCTGTGAAACTTGATGAGTGAGCATAAATAAAAGAAACCCATTTTTCATGGGTTTCCTGCTCTAATCAATCCAGCATATCCAGTTGACTTGTCAGCATGATTTTTTTGCTTTCCTCCAGATTAATGTTGCACCCAGCAGAATCACACCGACAATAGCTCCGATGAACTGATCCAATAAAAGTTCACCCGTTCTGAAATAGCGGATCGTAAAAACTCCGCCAAAAATGACGGTTGTTATGATGGCGAATGAAATAAGAAACGAGTTCACTTTCACTCCCATCCCTCCCAAAACAAATTTTACTATAAATCTCCAATTGTGTTAACCGTTTTTTGGATGGCACCACTTTAACTATCGCAACCTGTCATACCATGAAAAAGAGGGCCCTCAAGGCCCTCTTCATCTCGCATCCGATTTATCATATTGTGGAACTCCTATTGTGTAACCGCCGGTCCCAAGATGATCGGCCATCAGGCCGGGATCGGCTGTTTCGGCGTGTCAAAGCGGCGTCCGACGAGCGGCGCCAGCTGTTCCAGATCTTTCAGGAGGCGCGCAAACTGGTCGGGGAACAGCGACTGCACGCCGTCACCGGTCATGGAGTTGTCCGGATCGGTATGCATTTCGATGATCAGCCCGTCCGCGCCCGCCGCGACAGACGCCTTGCTCATCGTTTCCACCAGTTCCCTCCGGCCGGTGCCGTGACTCGGGTCGGCGATGACCGGAAGATGGCTCAGCTGGTGGATGACCGGAATCGCGGTCAAATCCAGCGTATTGCGCGTATACGTTTCAAATGTGCGAATGCCCCGCTCGCACAGCATGACGTTCGGATTGCCGCCGGCCAAAATGTATTCCGCCGCATTCAGCCACTCTTCGTAGGTGGCGCTGAAGCCGCGCTTGAGCAGCACGGGTTTGTCGATTTCGCCCAGCTTGCGCAGCAGGTCGAAATTTTGCATGTTGCGGGTGCCCACCTGCAAAATATCCGCGTAGCGCGCGCAAATTTCAACATATTCCGGCGTCATCACTTCGGTGATGGTCAGCAGGCCGTGCTTTTTGCCCGCCTCCGCCATCATTTCCAAACCTTCCACGCCGATGCCCTGGAAACTGTACGGCCCCGTTCTCGGCTTGAACGCGCCGCCGCGCAGCACCTGGCCGCCGGCCGCCTTTACCAAACGCGCGATCTCGTCGATCTGCCGTTCGTTCTCCACCGCGCAAGGGCCGCCCATGACAACGAGTTCGTCGCCGCCGATGCGGACGCCCTTGATTTCAATGACCGTATCGTCCGGATGAAAATCGCGGCTGGCCAGTTTGTACGATTTGGAAATTTTGATGACATTTTCTACGCCTTTCATTTGGCGGAGCCGGTCCGCCAGCTGCGGATCCGCCTTGCCGATAATGCCGATGACCGTGCGATCCGTTCCTTTCGAAATATGGGCTTTCACCCCGTACGATTCAATGACCGCGACAATTTCCGATATGCGCTCTTCCGAAATGCTGTTGGATGTGATGGCGATCAATGAGCGTCCCCCCAGACTGAATGTTTTAACGCTTAGACGCGTGTTCGCTTCAACGCGTATACGCTTTTAAGTGTTAAAGCAACTATACAACATTCCTCCGCCGGCGTCAACCCATCCTGTTCAGATCTGTCATGTTCATCCCCGCCATGTTCTGACCGATCACAAACCTATTCAGTAAGCTAGGCTTGCGGAACTCAGACCCGTCATGCTCCGTTGTGCCGTGCATTGTCTTGCACAGGCCGTTCGGATCCGACATGCTCGGACACCGGTGGAGTCGGCGAAGGCGGATGCCGGGACGCCTCATTCCGTTTTTTCCTTCCAACGCGGCAGCAGCCGATCCTTGTCCACCGTGCGGCGAATCGTCCAAGTCGCCGGTTTGGCGGCATCGAACTGCTCCAAATAATCAATCACTTCCTTGGTAATCGGCGTCGGCGTGGATGCCCCGGAAGTGACGGCCACTTTGCGCACCGGTTTCAGCCATTCGGGATTGATCTCCGAGACGTCCGCCACCCGGTACGCCTTGACGCCGGCAATTTCCTCGGCCACCTGCGCGAGACGGTTGGAGTTGTTGCTGCGCGGATCGCCGACGACGATGCACAAATCGGCCTCTTTCGCCTGCTCGGCGACCGCTTCCTGCCGTACCTGCGTCGCGAGGCAAATTTCATTGTGAATTTCCGCGGTCGGATACTTCTCGATCAGCTTGTTCATGATGTGGCGGATATCCCACTGGCTCATCGTCGTCTGATTGGTGATGACAATCCGGTCCGTTTGGAGATTCAGCTGCGCGATTTCCGATTCGTTTTCGATCAAATGCACATGTTGCGGCGCAATGCCGACGGCGCCTTCCGGTTCGGGATGATGCCTTTTGCCGATATAAATGATTTCGTAACCGGCCGCCACCTTCTCGCGGATAAGATCATGGGTGCGCGTCACATCCGGACAGGTGGCGTCGACGACCGTCAACCCTTTTTCCCGCGCGCGCTTGCGCACCTCCGGCGAAACTCCGTGGGCGGTGAAGATGACGGTGCCGCGGTCGATTTTTTCGAGAATTTCCAGCCGGTTGTCCCCGTCCAGCGTGATGATGCCCTGCCGTTCGAACGCTTCGGTCACGTGCCGGTTGTGCACGATCATGCCCAGGATATGGATCGGCCTCGGCAGGTTGAGGTTTTGCGCCGTTTTCATCGCCAGCACCATCGCGTCCACGACACCGTAACAATAACCACGCGGCGATACTTTGACTACGTCCATCTCTGCCATCTCCTCTTTCCTCGTCTTGCGTCCCGTAAAGGCGCCGCGGCAAAACCGCCCGGTATCCGCGACCGCAAACGGTCAATCGCCCGCCTCCTCCAAAACTTCGCGGCGTTCGATCGGCAGCCATACGATAAAAGTTGTGCCTTTGCCGAGCGCGGTAAACACTTCCACCGATCCGTGATGCTGGTCGATGATCCACTTGGCGATCGAAAGGCCGAGACCGGTGCCCTGCGTCCGGCCGCGGGATACGTCCGCCCGGTAAAACCGTTCGAAGATGTGCGGCACTTCCTCTTTGTCCATGCCCATACCGGTGTCGGAAATTTTGATGCCCGCCTGTTGGTCGTGCACGATGGCTTCCATCCGCACATGGCCTTCCGGCGTATATTTGAACGCATTTTCGATGAAAATAAACAGCATTTGCTGCAAATAATCGCGATTTCCCCTGACGTAGACGCCGCTGAGCAGATCAAACCGCTCGGGCAGCCATTCGGCGGTGCGCGGCAAAAAATTCGCGCGGCGGGACACTTCTTCCAAAAGCGGCGCCAGCTCCACCGGCTTCATTTCCATTTGATAGCCGGCGTCCGCGCGCGCCAGCGCCAGCATGTCGTTGACGAGCCGCGACATGCGCTCCGCCTCGCCCGCAATTTCGCTCAGCGCTTCCGCGGTCAGCTTCAGATCGCTTTTGTCCGGCGACTGCTCCCTCTCGAGGATTCCGCTCCATACTTTGCCCAAAAGATCGATATTGCCGCGGATCGTCGTCAGCGGCGTGCGCAGTTCGTGCGAAGCGTCGGAAACGAAGCGGCGCTGGTTGCGATACGCTTCTTCCAGCTCGGTATACGCTTGATGGAGCCGCGCCAGCATGCCGTTGATCGTGCGGACCAAGCGTCCGAGTTCGTCGTCCGGTCCGCGATACTCGATCCGTCGGCTCAGGTCGGCGCCGCTCTCGATTTGCTGCGCCGCCTCAATGATATCGTCCACCGGCTTCAGCGCGTTTCTCGCCATCCACCAGCCGAGCGTGGCCGCGAGCACGAGCCCGAGACCGCCGAGCAAAAACAGCGTAAATCGCAAGCTGCGCAGCGTGCTGTAAACATTATCGATCGGGGTGGCGACCTGCAAAATGCCGACCGGTTCGCTTCTCACGAAGATCGGGGTGCTGTATATCATGATCGGACTCATGCGGCCCTGACTGTTTCGAAGATATCCGGTTTCAAACAAATCCTGGCCGCTTTGGGCGTGATCCAACGCGCTGTCGCTGATTTTCAGCGTCACGTTGGACAAGTTGCTGCTCAGCCGGCCGTTGCTGAACGTCATCGCCTGTATGAACATGCTGGCCGATTGAAATCCTTCCAGAGACGGCAGCGTCAAAATGCGCCAAATTTCAATGTAACGAATTTCCGATTTGACGTCTTCCGCCTGGTTGATGAGCAGCCGTTTGACGTCATTGGTCAGTTTCGCGGACAAGGAAACGTAAAGGGTCGTTCCCAGCACGAGCAGCACCACGGCGAGCAGCGAGGTGTACCACAACGTCAGCCGGAGGCGAACGGTCATTCATTCATCCCCCCGCAGCACATAGCCGGCTCCGCGCACCGTCTGGATCAAGCGTTTCTCCCCCGCTTCTTCCAGCTTCTGGCGCAGCATATTGATGTATACTTCCAGCACGTTGGATTCGCCGCTGTAATCGTATCCCCAAATTTTCTCCATGATCACATCGCGCGACAGCACCCGCCGCGGATTGTCCATGAACAGCCGCAGCAGTTCGAACTCTTTGGCCGTCAATTCGATGGAACGGCTCCCCCGGAATACTTCACGGGTATCGAGATCCATCACAAGATCGCCGTATTTCAGCCGGCGCGTTTCGCCCGACTTCTCCCCGCTATGCCGGCGCAGAAGCGCCCGGATGCGGGCGAGCAGCTCTTCCAGGGCAAACGGTTTGACGAGGTAGTCGTCGGCGCCGAGATCGAGCCCCTTGACCCGGGAAGAAACATCGTCCTTGGCCGTCAGCATCAGGATCGGCACACGGCTGCCGCCTTCGCGGATGCGCCGGCATACTTCCCAACCGTCGATGCCCGGCATCATCACATCGAGGATGACGCAATCGGGATCCGCCTGCATCATGCGCCGCAGCCCCTCTTCCCCGTTGACGGCCGTGCTGACTTCATATCCCTCGAAGGCCAGCGCGCGCCGGAGCATGGAGATGATTTTTTCATCGTCATCGATCACAAGCAAGCGCTCACGCACCATCGAGCCGCCCCCTTTTTCTCATTGTATCACAAAAAAGAGCAGAGATCGCTCTCTGCTCCGAAAGTGGTCGCGCCGCGCAAACGTCGGCCCACACTCGGACATCTGCGGTTAACGCGGCCTCGCCCCGCCTGCGTACGCTGCATGTCCCGCCGCCGCGGAATGCTTGGCCGACGGCCGCTCGGCTGGTCGCCGGTTTGCCGCTCGGCCGGTTGGTCGTATTTGGGCCGGTCTCCCATCCGGCCGTTTGGCCGCTTGGCCGGCGCCAGCCTCCATTCCCCTGGGGCGAACGCCGGGCGAATTATTGTTGGTTTTGCTGGCTCCGGTCGCCGAGCGTCACGGTGATCGTTTGCATCTCGCCGGCTCGCTGAATGTTCAACTCCACTTTGTCGCCGACTTTTTTGTCCGAAACGAGAGATTGCAAATGCTGCGAGCTCTCCACTTTCTTGCCGTCAAACTCGACGATGACGTCAAACACCTGCAGTCCGGCCTTGTCCGCCGCGCTGCCTTCTTCGATGGCGGTAATGACGACGCCGCTGTCCAATTTCAGACGCTTCAGCTGCTCCCTTGTGAGATCCTGCATGTAAATGCCCAGGTACGGTTTCGGAATCGGCAAATCGTTTTTCAGGTTGTCGAGCACGCTGACGACGGTGCTGGTCGGAATCGCGAACCCGATGCCCTGCGCCTGCGAGCTGACCGCCGTGTTGATGCCGATCACTTCGCCTTTCAGATTGAGCAGCGGCCCGCCCGAATTGCCCGGGTTGATCGAAGCGTCGGTTTGCAGCAAATGTTTGTATTGCCGCGGTCCCTGCGTGTCCGGGATGGTGATCGGGCGTTCCTTGGCGCTCAGCACGCCGACGGTGACGGTATGCTCAAAACCGTACGGATTTCCGATCGCCACGACCCAGTCGCCGACTTCCAATTCGTCGGATTCGCCGATCGCCAGCGTCGGGAAATCTTCTTCGCCCTCGATTTTCAGGGCGGCGAGATCCAGATCGTAGTTGGCGCCGAGCAGCGTCGCCTTGAACGGCTCGGTGTAGCCTTCGACGCGAACGAGAATTTCGTCGGCATTGGCAATCACGTGCTGGTTGGTCAAAATGTAGCCGTCCTTGTCGAAAATGAACCCGGATCCCATGCCGGACTGCACTTTTTGTCCGTCGTTTTGCCTGTAGTTCGGCAAATAATCGTCCCCGAAAAAGAACCGGAAAAACGGATCGTCAAACAAGCTGGAATTGCGGCGGTTCGAATTCACGTACGTCTCGATCATGACGACCGCCGGGCTGGCTTTCTTGACGATTTCCGCAATGTTGTTCGGACGCACGATGTCCTGCAGCGCAGCGTTTTGCGCCGAACCGGATTTGGAATCGTTCCCGGCGCCGCCCGCCGTGTTCGAACCGCCCGCATCGTCCGCGCCTACGGCGGCGGCGTTGTCCCCGGTAAACAAGTTGGCGGTGTCCGCCGCGAACATCAATCCCGTAACCACGATCGCTCCCGCCAGAAAAGACGCGAACATGCTGCGGAAACGGGAACGTTTCCTGCCGGGGTAATGCCATTCATGGCGCTGCGCGGCAGGCTGGACCGCATACGGGTCGGGAATCGGAGCCGGCCGCACCATGTCCGCCGGAACTTCGTCGGAAGATTCGCGGTGCGACAGCCTTCCGGAATCCGTCGCGTCCTGGGCGGCGTCCACGGACCGGTACGGACCGTAGGCATAATAATGCCGCGTTTCCTCCCGTGTCCCTCCATCGCTTGTCTCCGTCCGTTCCGCTGTCGTCCGTTCCGGTTCGCCGTTCTCCCGGCGTACGTCGTCGAATCGCCCATCTCTTTCGTTCATGCATGGTCCCTCCCGAACTGATTGTGGCTATCCTGTCCGTCGCAAAAAAATTGACGCGTTGATCATAGTTTTGTCCTGTCTCTATGATGCCGCGTCAACCTTAAAATGATATTAATTTGACCTGAAGTGCAGGTAAATTATCGCGTTCCGTTCATTCTTCACTGCAGAAGCGCTTCCTCCGCCGCCCGAAGCCGCTCCCTTGCCAGATGTTCGGTAAGGGGATCGACCGGGGCGTCGGGGTCCGCCGGATCCTGAAACTGGTCGACCAAGGCGCCGGTAATGCGCAGCCGCGCCTCCGGATCGTTTTCTTTGGTCGGCAGATGGCGAAGCACGTACGGCGTGCCGAACCGGATGAACGTGTCCCGCGCCTTCTGCTCCGCGTCGAGCGTTCCCGACACGACGCGAAAGGGCAGCCGGAGCCACGACGTTTGTTCCTCGTTCAGCGCGCAGTCGAAACAACCGCTCGTATAGTCCCAATTGCCCCCGAGAGTAAATCCGAGGCCGCGGAGGGCGTTATCCGCATCCGGATAGGACATTTCCTGATGTTCCAATGAAGACTGCAGCGCAATCACGCCGGACACCCCTTTTTTGTTTAGCATTGGCAGCGGCGGTGTCCGTTATACATGACGGTATGTCCCGAACTTTCGAGGCGAAACCCGGACGAACGTCGGCGGTATCAACGGCGCTTCCGGAAGCGACACTACCAAGTCGTCGCCCCCCCCTCTCCGGACGGCACCCGGTGCAGATGAAAATCGCCGATCATCGTGTTCGCGTGGATGCGCAGCCGCTTCAAGGCAAAATCGTATTGCGGCGTCTGAATGTGAATGTGCTTGAAAAATCCGCTTTCCTTGCGATCGAAAAGGGACATGGCGCCGAGCAGAGTGGACGAATCCACCAGGATTTCCAAATCCGGATCGTCCGGTATTTGAATGTGAATGTTGCCAATCAGCGTCGACAGGTTGAACCGGGTTTCGCCCGCGGGGATGTCCGCTTTCGTCAAATCGATAAACGTGTCGCCGATCAAGCGGCTCGTGTTCAGCGGTTTTACCGTCCAATTTTCACCGCCGAGGCGCAAATCGCCGAACATCGCGTTCTCCGACCGCGTATCCGCACCGCATCCGCTCCACCGATGCCGGTCGTCGTGCGCGCTTTTTTCCGAACCGTGGGTTTTCGGACCGAACTGCGGACCGGGCTGCGGACCGAACGCGCCGGCGCCGCGTTCGCCGCCGAACCCATCCGCCCCGGCCGTCCCGGCGCCGTAATCCGCACCGCTCTCGTGTACCGGCGGTTCGTCAAAAACAGGCCCGTAATCGCCGCGGTGCGAACCCTTGGTGCCCGAAGCGCCGTTTTGGGACCGGCTCGGTTTCAAAACGATGACGATGCCCGCAATAATCAGCGACAGCGGAACGATGTACGGCAGCAGATCGGTGAAGGCAAAACGCCACACATTCAAATTCCAACCCAAAAAATAGAGGCTGACGGCCAACAAGATCAAGTTCCACACCATCGAATTCGTTCTGCGTGAGAACAAGAGGCCCTTCAGCGCAAAAAACATCAGAATCAACGGCCACCAATCGCTGAACAATCTGCCGATGTCCACGTGGATCATACCGGTTTGATGCAGCAAAAAAACAACGCCGATGGCGATGATGAACAGCCCTGTCATCATACGGCCGAAATATTCCCGGCTCATGTCTGGTCTCCCCCGATACATGCGTGTTTGTCTGCCATGATTGTACCTTACAATTCGGTGGGATGTATAGTCGGACCGCGGTTCGGTTTTCTCCCGGACTTGGGGCGGGGAACGGGGAACTTTATAAACGCAAAAATGCCGGACAGCCGCACATGGCGACCATCCGGCGGTATATGATTCGTTTACTTTTCCGCTTTTTTCGCGGCTTTGCGGGCGTTGTTCGCCGCGGCGTTGGCGGCCGTCTCCTCCGCAAATTCCGCATTCAGATTCCGGTTGGCTGCGGCGGCCGATTGTTTGGCCTCCCGCTTGTTCTTGGCCACAGTCATCACCTCCACACCGTGATGACCGTAGTATTTGCTTTCCGGTGTACGTCCTATGCGGTTTTACGGGATGCGGGCATCATAGCGGGATTTCAGCAGCTTTTTTCCGCGATGAATTTTGGCCTTGACGGTACCGACGGGACATTCCAGCGCGGCAGCGATTTCCCGGTCCTTCCAGCCGTAATAAAACTTGTACATCAGGATTCGCTGCGTCTGTTCATCCAAGGCGTTGACCCGTTCCCGCAGCTCGTTCCATTCCAACTCGTAATCGACAGCATGCGCGCGTTCCGTCATGCTGCCCATTTGCCCGGCCAGCGTCCGCAGTTTTCGGGCATAATTCATCCTGCGGCGGATGACGTTGTTCGCGGTGTTGGCGACGATCGTTTTCGCCCACTGGATCACTTTGTCCGGGTCCTTCAAATGATGGTGGTTCGTGAGAATCTTGATCCAGGATTCCTGCACCACATCGAGGGCATCCGCCCTGTTCCTCATTTTGGCGTAGGCGACAACGAGCATTTGTTTGTACACTTCCAGAAGCATCTCGTCCGCCCTCAACCAGTTCGATTCCTGATCGGGCCGCTTCATGGAAATCACCGGAAATTTTTAGGTTGGTAATCATTCTACCACAGCCTGACCCAAAGAGGAAGACAGGACGCGGCGCCGTCAGCTTTTGAACGTTTCGGACCACGCTCGCATCATCTCTTCCGTCACGTGCCCGTCGCCGCGCCGGATGACATAAACTTTCACTTTTTTCTTTCCCCAATGACGGTACACATCTTCTTTCGTGTCATAAAACAGGTCGATCTTGTATCCTTTGATCGCGGAACCGGTGTCGGCGACGATGCCGAAACCGTACCCCGGGATGTACAGCACGGTGCCGAGCGGAAACAGGCGCAAATCCGCGGCAATCGTCGACAAAGCCCGCTCGTTCCGCCGCGCCGCCACGCCGGAAAACGTAATGCCGTATTGGGGATGGCCCGGTTCTTTGCCGGTCGACTCTTTTCCCGGAGAATAACCGGTAGCCGTCACTTCCACCGATTCGTATTTCTCCAGGTCTTCCAGCTTCCATGCGGTGGCGCCGGTGTTGACGGCAGATTCGGGTTGTGCCGGCGCGAAGGCCGTCAAACCGATCAGCGCGCCGACACACAACAGCAGCACCGCGCGCCGACGGCGGCGCGGTGCGCAGATACTCTCAGGCGTCTCCATGAATGGCAACAACCTCCCTGCTGAGGAGGTTGTCCAGATACGGTTCCAATTATTCCGAGGCGTGCCGCGGTTCGGCCGCATGGACCCCGACGCCGGGGCCGGGGTCCAACACGGTGTTCAATATTGTTTGCCGCCCAGTTCCTGCCGCACGCTTTCGATGAACGCGGGCAAGGCCATCGCTCCGAGATCTCCTTCGCCGCGTTTGCGGACGGATACGGTACCGCCGGCCTTTTCGTTTTCGCCGACGACGAGCATATACGGCACTTTTTCCAACTGCGCCTCGCGGATCTTGTAACCGAGCTTTTCGTTGCGGTCGTCCGTCTCCGAACGGATGCCGGCCTGTTTCAGACGGTCGTCAACCTCCCGGGCGTAGTCGTTGTACGCGACGCTGACGGGGATGACTTTCGCCTGCACCGGGGACAGCCACAAAGGCAGCGCTCCGGCGAAGTTTTCCAGCAGGAACGCGGTCATGCGCTCCATCGTGCTGATGATGCCGCGATGAATGACGACCGGACGGTGCTTTTGCCCGTCTTCGCCGACGTATTCCAGTTGAAAGCGTTCGGGCAGCAGGAAGTCGAGCTGCGCCGTCGACAGCGTTTCCTCTTTCTTGAGGGCGGTGCGGATTTGCACGTCCAGTTTCGGGCCGTAAAACGCCGCTTCCCCGATCGCTTCGAAATACGGCAGCCCGAGCTCCTCCACGACTTCTTTCAGCATACGCTGCGACGTTTCCCACATTTCGTCGTCCGGAAAATATTTTTCCTTGTCCTGCGGATCCCGGTAAGATAGGCGGAACCGGTATTCCGTGATGCCGAAATCCTCGTACACTTCCCGGATCAGGTTGACGACGCGGGCGAACTCCTCTTTGATCTGATCGGGCCGGCAAAAAATGTGCGCGTCATTCAACGTCATCGCGCGCACGCGATGCAGGCCGGTCAAGGCGCCGGACATTTCATACCGGTGCATCGTGCCGAGTTCGGCGATGCGGATCGGCAGTTCGCGATAGCTGCGCAGTTCCGATTTGTACACCATCATGTGGTGGGGACAGTTCATCGGACGCAGGACGAGCTCTTCGTTGTCCATCACCATCGTCGGAAACATGTCCTCATGGTAATGGTCCCAGTGGCCGGACGTTTTGTACAGCTCCACGTTGGCCAGCACGGGCGTGTAGACGTGGGTATACCCGAGCCGTTCTTCTTTGTCGACAATGTAGCGTTCCAATATGCGCCGCAGCTTCGCCCCTCTCGGCAGCCAAATCGGCAGTCCCTGCCCGACTTCACGGGAAAACGTGAACATTTTCAAGTCTTTTCCGAGTTTGCGGTGGTCGCGTTTTTTCGCTTCTTCCAGCAGCGCGAGATGCTCGTCGAGTTCGGATTTTTTCGGAAACGCGGTGCCGTAAATGCGCTGCAGCATTTTGTTCCGGGAATCGCCTCTCCAGTACGCGCCGGCGACGCTGAGCAGCTTGAACGCCTTGATCCGCCCCGTCGAAGGCAGATGGGGACCGCGGCACAAATCGAAAAATTCCCCTTGTTCATAAATGGAAATCGTGACGCCTTCCGGCAGATCGCGGATCAGTTCCAATTTGAGCGGATCGCCAAGCTCCGTGTAAATGCGCAACGCCTCTTCGCGGCTGACCTCTTTGCGGCGAATCGGCAAATCCTCTTTCACGATGTTTTCCATTTCTTTTTCGATCGCGGCCAAATCGTCCGGCGTCAGCGACACGTCGAGGTCGATGTCGTAATAAAACCCGTCCTCGATGACCGGGCCGATGCCGAGTTTGACCCGCGTCGCCCCGTACAGCCGTTTCAGCGCCTGCGCCATCAGATGCGCGGTGCTGTGACGGTATACCTCGAGCCCGTCCGCCGTATCCAATGTGACGATTTCGACCGACGCATCTTCATGCAACGCGTGGTACAAATCGACCAGCTTGCCGTTGACTTTGCCGGCGACGGCGTTTTTTTTCAGACTGTTGCTGATCGAACCGGCAATTTCCTCCAATGTTACACCGGAATCGTATGACTGGACGGCGCCGTTCGGCAGCGTGACTTGAACTGGCATGTCATTCATCCCTTTCTTTATGGTGCAAAATAAAAACGCCCGCCCGGCAACTTCGTTGCAGGGACGAGCGTGTGAAAGCCCGCGGTTCCACCCTCCATTGACCGTGCGCATTTTGTGCGCCGATCCTCTCCTTCATATCCGATAACGGGGATATCCGGCGATTCATACTGACGGAATGGCGGTCCGGCATGACATGGACTTGCGGTACATCCTGCCGCCGACGCCGCCGCTTTTCCGCGTTCCGAACCGCGGCTGCGGAGTGGTGGACAAACGGTGAAACGGCGGGGAACTTTCAGCCGACGATTCCCCTCTCTTTGGCCTTCTTTCCGCGTGTCCGCGTCTCCGGTCATTGCCTTTATGTTTTCCTATTATAAATCCCAATGATATGCCGGTCAAGGAAGTATGCCCGGCGCTACTCTTCGAAAATCATCCAAATTCCCGTTTTGTCATCCGAAGGCTTAAATCTCGGAAACCGCAAACATTCGGGATCCGACTGTTCCAATTCGAGCAGCCATTGCGCATATCCGCCAAGCGATTTCTCGCTGACCATGCGAACCAACGCCTCCATTCCGGACGCCGCCTCCCCGTTCGGAAGACGGTAACCGGAAGGCAAAAACAATCCGTCGCTGACAATGAGCAATGCCTTCAACTGGCTGCGGCTAATCCGACCATATTCCATAAATTCGGACAGCTCCGGTTCGCCGCTTAGTACGCTGTAACCGTCAAATGCATTGATCCATTTCTTGTTGCTCAAAATATTCGGCTCCACGAGTTTGCGCAATTGCTGAATGGAGGTGATCCCGTTTGCAATCCCTTCTTTCAGCAGCCGCCTCGTCCCTTGATCGAACCGGTCGACATGATCAAACGTCACAATGCGGATTTTGTCATCCTTATACATCGCGACAATCATGCAATCTCCCGCTTGCACATATTCGATGTTGTTCGGATGGATCCGCACCAGCGCGATGCCGGTCGTCCACAATTCCTCCTTCCGGTTCACATCGATGCCGTAACTTACCATCGTCTCGCGCAAACGCTCATTCGCGCGCAATACGGCTTCATGCAGAGAGAGCTTGGTCAAATCGTCCGGAGTCAAACTTTCCAACTCGCGTTGAACGAGGCGGGAAGCCATGTATCCCCCGGTTTCCCCGTTGGGTCCGCGAAAAGGTTTCAACGAAGTGGCCCCGTCCAACACGCCGTACAACCCCGTCGATTCGGCCACGACCAAGGCGTCCTCATTCCACTCGCCCGTTCCTTTGATCGTCAGTTTTTCAATCTTCACGCAATCTCCTCCCGCACCGTATCCCTCGATCCCGCCATAAACAGCGTAGCGGTTCTTCTTTACCGGATATACTCCAGCAGTTCCTCCGCGACCCATTCCAAGTTCATGCCGGAGTTCAGTTCGATCCGTTCCGCGATTTCCGAAAAACGTTCCCATCGTCTGATATCGTTGACGTTCGGCTGCGTTCCCACCAGCCGGTTTGTCGTTCCCAACACCGTCCGCTCCCACGGCTCCGCCTTTTCATCCGTCAACATCCGTTCCATGACGGACCGGCGCGCCGGAATTTTTCCCGTCATTCGCAATAAACTGTCCTGCACCGCCGCATCCGCAAAAAAATTCACCATGGCCAAAGCGGCCCGCTCCCGTTCGGGTTCTGTGCGCAACAAAACGAGGCCGCTGGCATTGGGTACATAATTTTGCCCTTCGAACAAGGGGAACGGAGCGATCCCATACGAGAATTTCCCGCCGATATACTGGTCAAGCAATAATACTTTACGGGAAGAACTGATCAATATCCCCACTTTTCCGTCAATAAAACGGCTTAAAGCGAAACGATGGCGGGAAGGCTCCATGACTTGATATCCCGCCGTCAGTTGTTGCCAGCTGCGCAGCATTCTCATCACGGTGTCCCGATCGCCGAACGGATTCGATCCGTTCAGGGACCAATTGAACAAATACCACGGCACATCCGTATCAATCGCCAATCCCCAATGATCGGTCACCCCGTCGCCATTGACGTCCAAGGTCATCTTTTTGGCGGCTTGCATCGTCTCGGGAAAACTCGTTCCCTCCTGCGCAAACGTCAACCGGGCATGTCCGGCCAAATCCGCATTATAGAACATGGCCGGTATTTCTCCGCCGAACGGCAATGCCCATCGATATTGTTTATACGTAAACTGGGACACGAACGCCGGATGCAAATCGGTCCATAAACCCGCGCCGATTTTCTCATCCAAAGGTACGATCATGCCGGAGTCGGCCAGCTGGGCAACGCCGTACAAACCGCCGATCTCCGCCACATCCGGGGCCGCGTTCGCGGAAATGGCCGCGCTTAACTCTTCAAAAAGCTGCGCTTGCGAACGAAACGTGCGCACTTCAATGTGATATTGCGGGTGCAGAGCCTCAAAGCTCCGCATATAGTCGTTTAATTGCCCGGTATAAATCCAACTTTCGATCGTCAGGGGCACCGGCGTCTTTTTCGGTTCCCGTTCGGGTTGTTTTAGCGTCCAAAGCATCCTCCCGGATAACATCAACAACCCGACGGCGATTACAAAAGCGGCCGTTTTCCGTAAAGTTTTGGTCGGATACGTCGGCATGAAATCCCCCTCCAGGCGACATGGCTTTGCCCGATTGCTCAAGGCCGTCATATCCCCTATTATACCGTGGCAAAGCGATTACCGACTCATACCCGCAAGTCGTTTTGTCCGGTGATCTTCGTGGCGATCAACAGCGAAATGAGCGTGGAAACGGACAAAATGGAAGCCAAAGCCGCTCCCGTGCCGTAGTTGGCGGTAAACACTTCGCTGTAAATGGTGACGGAGATCGTCGCGGTCGCCCCGTAATACAATACAATCGTCGAACTCAATTCATTAATGGTCGTCACCCAGCTCAATATGGCTCCCGACAGCACCCCCGGCATCATCAATCGGCCCGTCGTTTTAAAAAATGTGCGCATCGGCGGCACGCCCAAACTGATCGAGGCCTCCTCCACGCCCCGGTCCAGACCTTGCAATATCGCCGTACTGGATCGTATGGTGTACGGCAATTTGCGCACGATATACGCAATGACAAGAATGATCCAGGTGCCGGTTAAAATCAGGGGCGGTTTGTTGAAGGCGATGATCAGGCTGATCCCGAGCACCGTGCCCGGCATGACGTACGGAACCATAATCACGCCGTCAAGAGCCGCTGTCCATTTGGATTTGCGCCTCACGAGCACATAGGACAGCAGCATGCCGAATACGACCATGACGATGATGGCGATGGACGAAAACGAGTACGTGTTCATAATGGCTTTCGGCACGCGATACAAAATTTCCCTATAGCTGTCCAGGCTAAACCCGCGATGAAACACCGGACCGTTCGTTTTGATAAACGAGGTGACAATGACCGTAACCTGCGGAATCATGGAAACGCAGACGACGCAGAACGCTCCGATCGTCAACAAAACGCGCGGAACCGGACGCAGCCGGATTTGTTTCGGCGTTCTCATGCCCGACATGGCGTAATTTTTGCGCGAGACAAAATATCGTTGCAAAAACAGGATTGTCGTCGAGCAGACGACCAATATGACGCTGAGCGTGCTGGCCATGGCCGGATTTCCGCCCATTTCGCTAATAAACTGCTCATAAGCCAGAATCGGCAGCACTTTGAATCCTTGCCCGAGCAACATCGGCGTGCCGAAATCCGCAAAGGAAGCCATAAACACCATCAATGCCCCTGCGGACAATGTCGGGAAAATGAGCGGCAACGTCACCGTCAACACTCTCATGAACCCGGAACGGCCCAAACTTTCGGCCGCTTCCTCCAGGGAAGTGTCGATCGTTTTCAACGCCCCGGAGACATACAAATAGATGTGCGGATAAAACTGAAGCGCAAACACAAACACAATGCCGTGCCAACCATAGATCGAACCGAACGGAATCCCGATCTCATTCAAAAAACGGGTGATAAACCCGTTGTTTCCGAGCATGAGAATCCAGGAATACGCGCCGATAAACGGCGGGGACAGCAGGGACATGATGATCAAAATGTGAATAAGCCCTTTGAACGGGATGTTGTATCGGGTCAAAACGTAAGCCATCGGCACGCCGATGAGAATGGCGAACGCCGTAGCCAGTCCGGATACTTGAAAACTGTTGAGCAATGCGCTCCGGTAATATTTCAACTGAAAAAAATCGGCGTAAGTGGCCAGAGAAAGTTTTCCATCCTGATTCAAGCTGGATATGAACAAGCTGAACAAAGGATAGAGGACAAAGGCGAAAAAGAAGGCGTACCCGACGACGATCACCAAGGTCCAAAAGTCCCATTTGCGCAGACTAAGCCTGTCGAACAGCCATCTTCCGGGAGAGTGTGCCGTTTGCACGATAAAGCACCTCCTGCCCTTCGGAATCGAAGACGACCGCTTTCTCCAAATGCAGGTCGACATTTACTTTTTGATTCACCCGATATAGCGAAAACGGATCTACCGCATATTGATGCACCTGCAATTCGCTGCCGTCGGACAACCGGACTTGGTATCCGACTTTTTCTCCCAGGTAGGTGACATCGACCACAACTCCCCGCCACCCGTCGGAGTGTTCTTCCACCGGACGTAAACCGACTTGTTCGGGGCGGATCGACACCAGCACTTGACCCTCGTAACGTCGTTGAAGCGAAACCGCAAGTTCGCGATCGACAATCCGAATTTTCGCCGTTCCCGCTTCGGGGTCGCCCATGGTGCAGGGGCATTTCAAAAAGTTGGAGATGCCGATAAAGTTGGCGACAAACTTGTTTTTCGGATAGGAATAAATGTTTTGCGGCGTATCGATTTGCTGAACGACTCCCTCGTTGATCACCGCAATGCGATCGGATACCGCCAGCGCTTCTTCCTGGTCGTGCGTCACATAAATGGTCGTGATATTCAATTCTTTTTGCAGCTTGCGAATGTCGGAACGCATTTTGATTCTCAGTTTGGCGTCGAGATTGGACAACGGTTCGTCCATGAGCAGAAGCCCCGGACGAATCACGATCGCCCTCGCCAGCGCGATCCGCTGCTGTTGGCCGCCGCTCATGTCGGACGGGACCCTGTCTCGCAAATGCGACAGTTCCACCATTTCCAACGCTTCCATCACGCGTTTTTCGATTTCTTTCTTCGCGATTTTTCGCGCCCGCAATCCGTACGCCACATTGTCGAATACCGTCATGTGGGGAAATATCGCATAATTTTGAAACACCATGCCGATGTTTCGTTTATAAGGCGGAACTTGATTGATTTTTTGGTCATCAAACCAAATATCGCCTTCCTCTTGCCGGTAAAATCCGGCGATCGTGCGCAACAACGTCGTTTTTCCGCAGCCGCTCGGGCCGAGCAGCGTAAAGAATTCCCCCTCTTCGATGGAAAAATGCGCGTCGTTGACCGCTTTCGTCTCCCCAAAATATTTGCTCACGTGATCAAATACAATTCGGGTCACGCGAGATCTCCCTCCTTGTTTTCAATGATGCCGCGATCCGCGTGGAACGGGAGAGGCTCCCGTTGACCGTTCCATCAGGAGCCCCGCCGTCTTCCGATTATTCTTTTCCGATCAGGATGTTGTGGAATTTCTGGATCAATTCGTCTTTGTTGGCGGCGGCCCAATCGAAATCGTAGTTGACGAGGGTAATTTCGCCGATGGAAGGAATGCCTTCGATCGATTCGGCATCCTTGCGCACCGATCTGCGCTTGAATTCTTTCTGGATGAGCGACTGCACGTCCGGACCGACGAGGAAGTCGATGAATTCTTGCGCTTCTTCCAAATTTTTGGCCCCTTTAATGATCGCCGCTCCATCCGGTACGGCCGATGTGCCCTCGGAAGGATACACGATTCCGACGGGAGCGCCCCCTTCGACATAACGGAGCGCCGCTTCCTCCAACGTGACTCCCAACGGAAATTCTTTGTCGGCCACCCCTTTATACACCATTCCGGAAGACGAAAGAATCTTTCCGTCGATGTTGGCAATGAACTGTTTGACAAAATCCCATCCTTTTCCGTCGTCTTTGCCGAATGCCGTCAGCATCGTCACCAGTTGTGTGTAGGACGAACCCGATTTGGCCGGATCCGTGTACGCGATTTTTCCTTTCCATTTGCTGTCCAGCAAATCCACCCAGGATTGCGGCACTTCATCTTCTTTTACGAGTTCCTTGTTGTACATGATCACCATCGGAATGGCCGCGAACGGCGTCCAATGATGGCTGCTGTTCGTATATTCCGGGTTCAAATTGTCGAATTCTTTGGTCCGATAAGGCTCGAAATATTCTTTATACGCTTCCAGAGAATCGGCGCCGCCCGCCCAAAATACGTCTCCCAGCGGTTTGTTCGCTTCGGCCTGAACGCGCTTCAGCAATTCCCCCGTCCCGCCGGAAATGAGCTGCACCTCGATACCCGTCCGGTCTTGAAACTCTTTGACAATCGGGTTGTTGACCTCGGCCGCGTTCGGCGAATAGATGGTCAGCGTTCTTTTCTTTTTGGCATTTCCTCCCGAAGAACCGTCATCGGACGTCCCGGACGACACTCCGCCGTTTTGCGGTTCGCTTCCGCCCGATCCTGCCCCGCATCCCGCGAGCAGAAGAGCGAAAATCAATAGGAACATGCCGCCTGCCCACAATCTCTTTTTCATTTGTCTTCCCCTTTCTGAAAAGATGTTAGCGCTTACTGCAACCACTATAAATCCTCACTGAAACGCATTCAATGCGACGATCTTGCGAAATGGTTGAATTTTTTGATACCCGAAAAACAAAAAAGCCAAGGAAAACCCTTGACCATGGCATGCATGAGAAGGCTATCGTCCCGTTTCATGGATGAAATGGCGTTTGGCCTGGAACTGTCTAAGATTTCAAATGCTTTCGGAATTCGGTCGGCGTCATCCCCGTTGTTTTTCGAAACACTTGACTGAAATAGCGGGAATCCCTGTAACCGACTTTTTCCGAAACTTCGTATATCCTCATGCTGAAATCGCCCAGCAGGCGCTTGGCTTGCTCCACGCGAAGGAGGGTCACGTACTCCACGAAACTCCATCCGGTTTGCTTCTTGAATTCCCTGCAAAAATGGCCTTCGCTCAAATACACCATCGCGGCCAATTCGTTCAGCGAAACGTCTTCGTGGTAATGATCACGCAAATATTGCAAAACACCGCTGAAGTCGTATTTTTCCTTGACGGCTGCGGGAACGTCCTGCTCTTCCGAAAGCGTGAGCCGGGCGATTTGCGCTTCCAACCGCTCCATATATTCGGTCTTCCGGCGCTCCTCGGATATTTCGGAAATGAGCCGGGAAACGGTTTTGATCAATTCTTCCGGATTGGTCGGTTTTAACAAATAATCCGATGCGCCGAGTTTCACAGCTTGCAGCGCATACGAAAATTCCTCGAATCCGGTCAAAAAAATGATTTTCACTTGCGGATAATGCAGCGATACTTGAGTGGCCAGTTCCAGTCCGTCCAATCCCGGCATGCGAATATCCGTCAACAAGATGTCGGGGGCGCTGCATTCGATTTGTTGCCATGCGCCCATGCCGTCTTCCGCTTCCCCGACGATTTCGCAATCGAAAGTCTCCCACGGAATGGCCGTCTTCAAACCTTCTCGGATCACCCATTCGTCATCCGCGATCACGATACGATACATGGTCACCATCCTCTACGGCGGAAATGACGGGTATTTCCACAACGATCGTTGTTCCTTCCCCCGGTGTGCTTTGTATGGCAAACCGGTGATGGGAACCGAAATGCAGCTGCAGACGTTTTCTGACGCTTTCCAGGCCGATACCCGTTTTTTCCTTATCGTTCGAATCGTAATTGCCGCTCAAAATTCGTTGCACCGTTTTCGCGTCGATGCCGACGCCGTCATCCTTCACCAAAAAACGAAGGTGCCGGTCCACCCGTTTGACCGAAATGTGCAGCGTTCCCTTGCCCACTTTCGGTTCCAACCCGTGGGAAACCGCATTCTCGATGATCGGCTGCAGCAACAATTTCAACGTGTAATATCGTTCCACATTCGGCTCCACTTCGAAAACGACTTCAATTTTGTCACGGTAGCGCAGTTTCTGAATGGTCAAATAGTTGCGAATTTGACGCAAATCTTCATCCAACAGGATGAACGGGCCGTCTTTGCGAATGCTGAAACGAAGCAGTTCCCCAAGAGAAACGGCGATCCGGCCGATCTCGTCCAGTTTGTGGATTCTCGCCATCCAATTGATCAAATCCAACGTATTGTACAGGAAATGGGGATTGAACCGCGCTTGCACCGCTTTGAACTCGGCCTGCTGCACCAACAGCTGCTTTTCATACACTTCATTGATCAATAATTGAATTTGTTTGATCATTTTGTTGAAACTGCGGCCGAGCTGGCCGATTTCGTCATGATACGACGAAGAAAACTGCACGTCCAAATTTCCGTTCTCCACCTGGCGCATCAAGGTGCGCAATCTGCGTATCGGTTGCGTGAGCGTACGGGAAATCAAATAAGCGATGCCGAAAAAAAACAGAATTTCCAGGATGATGACCGCAAACGTCAAATTGCGTATGCTCGCGCTGTCTTTGGTGATGGCGTCGACGGGCACTTTGTTGATCAATTTAAAGCCGGTGGCATCGGACGTATCGTAAATAACCATGAAATCGCCTGCATCGGCTTTGACGCGAAAAAACCCTTTTTTTCCGTCGAGCACCTGCGGCAAAAACGGCTCGTCCAATTTCGTTCCCACTTCTTGCTTGGACGGCGTACTGGATATGATATAGCCGTTTCGGTCCAGCAAATACACTTGCCCGCCCTCATACAAATTCGCCTTGTTATATTTGTCCGCCAACGCGGGTTCCCGGATATCAATCACCAGATATCCGATCGGCGCATTGGTGTCGATTTTTTTGACAAGCCGTCCCGAACTGAGCACGACGCCGAAATCTTCGATTTTTTTCATTGTGTAATGCGTATCCCAGACGACATTTCCGCCGGCCAGCCGCGCTTTGCGGAACAACCCCCAATTCTCGTTGAAATCGGCATAATCGCTCGGCAACAAATCGCCCGTAAAGTACCGATCTCCGTTTATACCAAGCAAATAGAGTTCAATGTCCCAATCCTTCGACCCGAGAAACATGTCCAAAATGCCGTTGATCGTTTTTTCATCCTCATATTTTTCGATCGGATCCCGGTCGGAACTCTTGGCCAGCACTTCCTGAACATCGGTGTTCCGGTATATATACATCGAAAGCTGTTCAATATCCCGAACGAAATAGTTCAAGCTGAAATTGACTTGGGCCAAATTTTCCAATATCGTCTGGTACACTTTCTCTTGAATGACTTCGGACGATTTGTAATAGGAAAACATGCCCAACAACGTTAACGGAAAGACGGAAATGATTAAAAACATGATGAACAGCTTGTTTTGCAGGTTGAGACCATAAATGAAACGCTTGATTTTGGAAATCGGCATTTTGGTGCAATCCCTTACATTTCATTTCCGAAGCTGCATCCTGTTCGCCTTATTCTACACCAAAAGTAAGCGGATTCACAATCAGATCGCCGTGCCGAATCCTGCCAATCGTCGCCAACATGGCGTACACGGTTCCGGACGGCAACACGCCGGATGTGCGAAATTTCTAGTGCAGTTTGGAAACGTCGTTGGCGGGCTCGCGCGGACGGGCGTCGCCCAGGACGGAACGGCATACTGTGCATTGACTGCACAACAGCGAACGGTCGGCAAAAATTTGCCGAATCGTGCGGATAATTTGGCTGTCGCCGTCGCGGGTATGAATGTATATGTGTTTGGGGGAAACGGTAATCAACGTGCTGACGATCATATCTTCGTATTTCAGTTCCTGATCGGACAGTTCCGTCGCGTTATACCGGAGCTCGTCGGTGCCGAGCGGCCTTAATTGCTCGTCCAGCAGCGCGAATTCGCTGTCCCGTCCGTGCAGGAGGTGAACCGCTCCCGTCTTGATTTCCTGCGCGCTGACGAAATATTTCAACAGCTCGATAAATTCCTGGTATTGGCGTTCCATCACATATTCATCGACCGCGTAATCGACCATTTCACGCAAAACTTCCACGTATTCGCCGAGGCGAAATCGCGCCAGCCCCTCCAGATGAAGCTCGTCATGCTCCGCGAGGACGGAGCGTACCGCCGCAAAAATTTTGTCCGCTCTCATCCGCGCGGACGACGATATCTGCGCGGCTTCCGCAGCCGTCGCCGAAGGCGCGCTCCCGGACGCCACCGCGGACGGATGGCAGTACCGTATGATTTCCGCCCTTTCCTGCGCATCATAAGTTCCGTATTCGCGGCGCAAAATGTTTTCGAGCATGTCCCGTTCTTTTTCGGTGACGATGTAATCGGCGATGGTGCGGGAGAGCGCCGCGATCCAAGATTCCGGCATATCGTCCGACGGATGGGTCCGATCGCTTTCCACCCGCAGCCGGTTGTTTTGTCTCGAGACGGAAAACAGCGGATAAGGAGCACGATCGTTATGTAAATCCAGCAGCCGTTTTAGCTGTTCCGCGTCCGTTTCCGTTCCGCATTGAATGGTGACGCCCGTTTTTCCCACCACGATCGCCCCTTTCCGATTCTTCCTAAAGTATATGGCCGACCGGAACCGGATATACGAGCAAACGGCTGGAAAAAGGAAAAGACCGCGTCGGATCGCGGTCCTTGAGACACATTGTCCATGTTCGTTTCGTTCAAAACGTTTTTTTCATCCGCAGCGGCGGATCGCGGCGTGGCCGCATGCCCTGAAAACAACCGGTCAGTTCTGCAAAATGAAATCTTTTTCCACCTTGTAATCGGGCTCGAACACACGGAGAATCTGATAATTCGTATTGCGCTGCGCCGGCGTTTTGCCCGCCTGGCGAATGATGTCGAGCGTGAGCTCGATGTTGACCTTGTGCGTGCAGGCGGCGGCCGACACGACGTTTTCCTCCATCATGGTGCTGCCGAAATCGTTGCAGCCGTATTGCAGCGACAGCTTGCCGATTTCCGGCCCCATCGTGACCCAGGACGACTGCAAGTTCGGAATGTTGTCCAGCATGATGCGGGCGATCGCGACCGCCTTCAAATACTCTTCCGGCGGCAGACGGTCGGTTTTCAAGTTCGTGTTGTCCGGCTGAAACGTCCAGACGATAAACGCGAGGAACCCCGGCGTCGGATACCCGCCGCGCAGCGTCTCGTCCTGTCCTTCCCGGATGCGCACGAGATGCAGCGCCCGTTCTTCCGCCGTTTCGCCGAAACCGATCACCATCGTCGCCGTCGAATGCATGCCGACTCGGTGGGCGGCGAGATGAATGTCCATCCATTCGCGCCAAGAACCTTTTAGGCGGCTGATTTTGTTGCGGATGCGATCGACGAGCATTTCCGCCCCCGCTCCCGGCAGCGAATCGAGCCCCGCTTCCTTCAGGTGGCGGATCGTTTCCTCATAGGTGGCGAAACCGCCCAGTTCCTTCATCTTGCGAATTTCCACCGTGGAGAAAGAGTGCACCTGAATTTGCGGGAAACGGCGTTTGATTTCCTTCAGCAAAGTGGTGTAATACTCGAAAGGCAGATCGGGATTGACGCCGCCCTGCATGAGAATTTCGGTGCCGCCGACTTCCTCCAGCTCGCGGATTTTCTCAAAAATTTTTTCGTTCGGCAGCACATAGCCTTCCGGCGAGCCCGGCCGCCGGTAAAAAGCGCAGAAGCGGCAATAGACGTCGCAAACGTTGGTGTAGTTGATGTTTCTTCCGATCACGAACGTGGCGATCGGTTCCGGATGCTTCTGCAGCATGATCTTGTTGGCAACGGCGCCGATCTTTTCAATTTCGTCCGATTCAAACAGGCGAGCGCCTTCCTCCAGCGAGATGCGCTCTCCGGCCAACGCCTTGTCCAGGATGCGGTCGATGGTGCTCACGGTATTCTCCCTCCCGATGGTGTCGCTTCTGGTGCACTACGAACTTTCCGGCAATGGAACAGTTAACACCATCGTACCACAGCAGGGCGCATTTTTCATCCTTCGATCTCCCGGCGGGCTTGTTCGAACGCCTGCTCCAGATCGGCGATCAAATCGTCGATGTGCTCAATGCCAGCGGACAGGCGAAGCAGCCGGTCATCCACACCGACGCGGCGGCGGATGTCTTCCGGAATGTCCGCATGCGTCTGCACCGCCGGATACGTCATCAGCGATTCCACCCCGCCCAGGCTTTCCGCAAAAGCAATCAGCTTGATATGGCGCAAAATCGGTTCCACCAGCCGCGCGTCCTTCACCCGGAAGGAAAAAATGCCGGTGTTGCCGGAAGACTGTTTCCGCTGAATGTCGTGTCCCGGATGTTCCGGCAGCGCGGGGTAATACACTTCCTGCACGAGCGGATGGCGCTGCAAAAATTCGGCCAAAGCCGTCGCGTTGGCTTCATGCCGCTGCATGCGCAGCGCCAGCGTCTTCATTCCCCGCATCAGCAGCCAGGAATCCTGCGGGCCGAGCACCGCGCCGATCGAATTGTGCAAAAACGCCATTTGCTGCGACAGGTCGCTTCCTTTGGTCACAATCATGCCGGCCAGCACGTCGTTGTGTCCTCCCAAATATTTCGTCGCGCTGTGGACGACGATGTCCGCTCCCCATTCGATCGGCCGCTGAAAATACGGCGTCAGCAGCGTGTTGTCGACAATGGTGAGCAAGCCGTGCCGCTTCGCCCATGCGGACACCCGCTCCAAATCGGTGACCATCATGAGCGGATTCGTCGGCGTTTCGATCAGCACCGCCTTTGTCTCCGGGCGTCTTGCCGCTTCCAGCGCATCAAGATCGTTGGTGTCCACATACGTGGCCGTGACGCCGAAACGGGACATGACGCGTTCCAACAAGCGATAGGTGCCGCCGTACAAATCGAGGGACACGAGCAGATGGTCACCCTGCGAAAACAGGGCAAACACCGTCTGCAACGCGGCCATGCCCGTACTGCAGGCGAATGCGGCATCCCCCCGCTCCAGTTCGGCAAACGCTTCTTCCAGCACGGCCCGCGTCGGATTTTTCGTGCGGGAATAATCAAATCCCGTGCTTTCCCCGAGACGCGGATGACGAAAAGCGGTGGCGGGGTAGATCGGACAGCTGACGGCCCCTGTTTTGGGATCGGACAGGGAACCGATTTGAGCAAGACGGGTTTCCAAGTTCATAGCCCACATTTCCTCCCGGCATGATGAGATTAATATTGGAAAAAAGCGCGCGGCCGTTATGGCCGCGGCGGAACCATATCGTCGTTATCGCCGCTTGCGTTCCCATGGAATCGGCTTAGATCGAGTGGGACTTATTCCGCTTGGCTTCCTGCCAGTCGTAAGGCGTCACCTGATACACGTAATAGTTGAGCCAATTGGAAAAGAGCAGGTTGGCATGCGCCCTCCAGGTGACCAGCGGCGCTCGTCTCGGATCATCGTCGGGATAATAATATTTCGGCGGATCGATGTCCAGGCCGCGGCTCAGGTCACGCTCGTATTCCCACTTCAGCGTGTCGGCGTCGTATTCGGAATGGCCGGTAATAAAAATGTGTTTTCCGTCCTTCGTGGCGACAATGTAAACGCCGGCTTCATCGGATTCCGACAAAATTTCCAAATCTTCCACCCGTTCGATGTCTTCCCGGCGAACTTCGGTATGGCGCGACTGAGGCACGTAGAAAACGTCGTCGAATCCCCGCAGCAAAACGACATTCGGCTTGCAAATCCGGTGCGGGAAGACGCCGAACATTTTTTTCGGGATCCGGTACTTGGGAATGCCGAAATGGTAGTACAGCCCGGCCTGCGCCCCCCAGCAAATGTAAAGTGTGGACGTCACATTGTCTTTGGTCCACTCCATAATTTCCACCAGTTCCTGCCAATAGTCGACTTCCTCGAACTCCATCGTTTCCACCGGGGCGCCTGTGATAATCATGCCGTCAAACTGCTGATCCTTCACATCGGCGAACGTTTTGTAAAATTGGTTCAGGTGTTGGGAGGACGTGTTCTTGGGCGTATACGACTGCGTGTACAAGAGCACAAACTCGACCTGCAGCGGCGTGTTGCCGATCAGCCGGAGCAGTTGGGTTTCCGTCGTTTCCTTGATCGGCATCAGATTCAGTATCGCAATCCGCAAGGGACGAATATCCTGATGGAATGCGCGCGTTTCGTCCATCACGAAAATGTTCTCGCTTTGCAGGATCGGTTTGGCCGGCAAGTGATCGGGAATTTTGATCGGCATGATGACCCCTCCTTCTGAGGTATACTATATCCCGCCGGACTTTGGCAGCATAAGATAAAAAAGGACCTTTCGACTGAGAAAGGTCCGGTAACCGCAATCTGGCCTCTCTCATCTCTCAGACGCGAAAAGCGTCTGCAAGAATTAGCACCGTGCATCAGCCCCGCGGCCGATGTCGGTTGCCGGGTTTCATCGGGCTAGTCCCTCCACCTGCTCTTGATAAGAGTGAAACGGTTTTATTCAATTATAAGTTATAATGTACCGGATATAAGCCCGTTCGTCAAGGGGCGGGGACAAAGGTGTACAATGGTGGAATACAAAGGCGGGGTACAAGGCTGTTCGGGCGGAAGGGTTACGTTGCGCAGAGGAGACCGTGCAAAGGACGCGAACATGCGGCTGTCGCGAAATGAAGCCGTTCGCCAAGCACGACTGTACGGAACGTCCACAAGTACGGATTTTCCGCCGCCGGACGGCGTTTCCGGCAAACGCGCGTCAAATCGCGGGAGCGCCCCGCTTGACAGCGCGGTGCGCGACAGTTTCCGACACTTGTCAGCGGTGCACGGCCGGGTATATACTTACAACGTACATTGACCGGAACGAATTCGTTCCGGTATCGACTTTGCGAAGAAAGGAAGTGTCATGGATGGACGGAGATCCGGCGAGTTGCCCGAAACCCGATTTTGATCATTCGGTACCGGAACGGACCGGCCGGCCATCCTGGGGCATTTTCCCGTATTCGTTCGGGCGAGTTACGTGCGGATGGCGGCCGGGTTGTTCCCCATGTACAAGGAGGAGAAAAAGAGATGAGAGTACGTCTCGTGCAGCACGGCATCTTCACCGAATTGGAACACCCCTCCGCGGCGCTCACTCCGCCGGAAGACGGCTTTTACTGGATTGACGCCAACGTCGAAGACCTTATGCAGCTGCAGCCGCTGTTCCATCTGCATGAACTGGCGGTGGAGGACTGTCTTTCGGAGGAAGAGCAGCGTCCCAAACTCGAAGTGTACGACCACGGACAGTATTTTATCGTCATTAACAGCATCCGGTTCGACGATGAAGAAATTTTCTTGAGGGCGTTGAACATTTTTCTCGGCGAGCATTACATTATTACCGTTACGCGGCAAAAACTGAACGAACTGCGCACGATCAAGCCGGTGCTGCTCAGGGAAAAAGTTCACCGCCCCGACCGGTTCCTGTACCACCTCGTCGACCTCGTCGTCGACAATTACTTTGTCGTCGCGGACCGCATCGAAATCCGCATCGAAAAGCTGGAAGAAGATATCTTGATGCATACGCGCAAATCGCATCTGACGGAAATCATCGGCCTGCGAAGCGAAATCTTGTGGCTGAAAAAAGTGCTGGGACCGCAAAAGGAACTGATTGCCACGCTGAACCGCAGGGAGCTGCAGTTGATCGACGACCAGCTGCAAAAATATTTCAGCGACATTTACGAAAACGCGGTCAAGATCGCGGAAACGTTCGACACTTACCGCGATCTGATGTCCAACCTTCGCGAAGCGTACCAGTCGAGCCTGGCCAACCGGGCCAACGAGATCATGCGCGTGTTTACGGCGATCACCACGATATTCATGCCGCTCACGGTGATAACCGGCATTTACGGCATGAATTTCGATTATATCCCGGAGACCCATTTAAAATACGGATATTATATCGTGCTCTGTGTCATGGTGCTCGTCGGCGGCGGCATGTTCTACGTGTTCCGCAAAAAAGATTGGCTGTAGCGGCCGGCGGGCGGCCCGGTTGACGGACACATGAGGCCCATCACGATTTCCTTACCGTGCCGGCGGTTATCCCACTTGCCGTCCGCTCTCCGACTGCATGCGGTGCACCAGGCGAAGCAGGCGCAGCCTCAAATAACGCGCCTCGGTTTCCTGGGAATCGGACGCCTGTCCTTCGTAGACGCTGGCGTAAACCGGTTTGAGCAGTTTGTCTCCCAAACGCGCGAAGGCATCCAGCGCGCGGCGGCGTTCCTGGTCGGGAATGCCGCCGCATTCTTTGTCCAGGAGCGGCGAAACGTCGCATCCTTCTTCGGCCAGCCTCTCGACAAGCGCCACCGCATGCCGTTTCGACATGGACATCCGTCCGCACAGTTCGTCCACGCCGCACCCTTCCCCGATCGCTTTCAGCGCCTTGCGCTTCGTCATCAGCCGATCGAACTCCGCCCGGTACTTCTGCTCTTTCTGTTTCCACATCCATACCGTAAACGCATCCGGATCGACTTCCCGTTCCACCCAATCGAGCGGAAAACCGGTTTTGCGTTCGTATTTGGCCGTAATTTGCAGCACTTCCGCGCCGTAATGGGCCGCCTTGAATTCGCCCACGCCGGGCAGCTGGCGCAGTTCTTCCATCGTTTGCGGCACAAAGGCGCTGATCATCGACAGCAGCCGATTGTCGGCGACGAAATACGGCGATTTCCGTTCGTCCGCCGCCCTGCGCCTCCTCCAGGCGCGCAGTTCCTGCAGAAGCTCCTCGTTGGCGTACCGTTCGCTGTAAAAATGCAGCAGATTCGGCCTGGTCCGGAAAAAGGACGAGCGCTCATCCAATATTCCCGGCAGGCCTTCCAATAAAGGGACGAATCCGTCACTCCGTTTCTGCATGACGCGGTACCGGAACACCGCGTTCAACTCTTCCCAGCTCGTTCCCTCATACCAGATTTCCCGTTTGCCGCCTTCGCCATGGTCTTCCTCCCACGCCGCCCGGTATCCGCCGTCGGTTTCCCCGATCACGACGCGCGCCACGAGGACTTCGCCGTTGTGCGCCTTTTCCAGCTGGTTCTGAAACAACACCTTCATCGCAACCATCGCCTCCCGTTGAAAAATTGGCCCCGAAATGCAAAAAGGCACCGCTTACGCCTTTCGGCGATAAGAGGTGCTTCCTCATTGAGGGGTTTATGGTTTCCTACATATTACCACATTTTTTCGGCAATGGCAACACATTTTCCGCACGGCGTCCCATCGGGTATAATGGCTGTAATTGCCGCATTTCCGGCTGGAAGTTCCATTAAAAAGAAAGGTGACGCTCATGGACGGAAAGTTTGATTTTTTGTCGGATACGACGGAAGCGTCAACGACGCGATTTGTCGTTTTTGTCAGCGAAAAGACGCTCCATCGATACGATTTGGCCATTGTGGAAACCGACCGTTTCTACGGAAAAAAACTCGTGGTCGATCTGCAGTCCGGCCGCACCGCGATCATCGGTCCCGACGATCTGGAAGAAGAAGGATACTTGGAAAGCGTTTATCGCTTGTCCGAAGAACAGGCCGATGAACTGCGCGAGTTTTTGGCACAAGTGGTCGGGCCGATCACGTTCACCGACAACTAATATTGCCGGCCTGTTTCGGGCACACTGACCCTATCCTTCGTTGAAAAGCGCACGTCGGAGGATGCAGGACACCGACATCATTGGCGCCAATGTCCGATCAACCAAGGAGGGTTGTCCCGATGCCGGGTTTTTACAAGGAACGAAAAAGCTGGACGACCGATTTGGCCACGGTGGAATCCCAGCGCAACGATCTGACCGCCGAAGAATTTCCGGAAGGCCCTTACGGCATGAGTCTCGAAACGGAATCCATCGGAAAAAGCAGCCCCTGGAGGGATGATCAGCGACCGCCGAACCGGTTCTCTTACGAAAACCGCCAACTTCATGAAGGCCTGCCGCGTCTCGACCCGCCGCATCACGCTACCGGCGACGAACGCGCGGAGTGAACCGGTTCAATAGCCTCCCGAGTTCCAATTCCTCGAACAAGCCGACCGCCGTCTCGGCGGGACCCTGCCACGCGAAGTCGTCCGGTTCGCATGCGAGCGGCACGTCCGTTTTGATCGTCGCCAGCGTCCGGGACAACTCCAGCATGTCCCGGTCGGCTTCGATCTTTTTCCTTACGCCTGCGGGCAGCCGGTCCAAATTTTCGACGACCCGGTCGATCGAAGAAAACTCCTGCAGCAGCCGGATGGCGGTTTTTTCACCGATTCCCCGCACCCCCGGATAATTGTCGCTCGCATCGCCCATAAATCCCTTCAGATCGATGATTTGCCGGGGCGTGAGCCCCTTTTCCCGCAGCAGATCGTCCGGCGTATACACCTGGTATTGGCCGCGCCCTTTTTTCAAAATCGCCACGGAAACGCGCTCCGACAAGAGCTGCAGCAAATCGTGGTCGCCGGTCAAAATGACGACGTCGGACCATTCGGAAAGGCGCCGCGACAGCGTGCCGATGCAGTCGTCGGCCTCGTATTGGGAAACGCCGATATTGACGATGCCGAGCGCGTCCGCCACTTTTTTGACCAGGTCGAACTGCGGCACGAGATCTTCCGGCGGATCGCTTCGATTGGCTTTATAAGGTTCGTAAAGCTCGCTGCGGAACGTTTTGGAACCCATGTCCCAACAGCAGATCAAATGGGTGGGATCAAACCGTTCCACCGCGTCAAACAAATATTGGACAAACCCGTAAATCGCGTTGGTCGGAACGCCGCTGCTCGTTTTTCGAATCTCGCCATAGACGGAAGTCGCGTAGTACGCCCGAAACAGCAGCGCCATCCCGTCGACGATCAAGCTCCGATATTCGCGGCCGTTGCTTGTCTCCATTCGCCGTTCACTCGTTTCACGAAAAAGTCGATCATCAAATATCGAGCCGGCATTCCGTCCCGCTCGAATATTTCCCGGGAAATTTGTCGAAGCGGAAGAGGTCCGAACTTACCGAAGCGTGTCCGCCGTCTGCCAAGCTTGTTCGAAGGCGTCCGCTTTGAAGCCCACCGTCGTCTTTTGACCGTCGGTCACGATCGGGCGCTTGAGCAATTTGCCGTTGGACGCCAGCAAGCGAATTTTTTCCTCGTCATTCATGCCGCGCAGCCGGTCTTTCAGTCCCATTTGCCGGTAAACTTCCCCCGACGTGTTGAAAAATTTGTCCACGGACAGACCGCTGGTGGCGATCAATCGCTTCAATTCATCCTCAGTAGGCGGATGTTCGACGATATGAACCGGTTCTATGTTGTGGCCGCGATCCTTGAGCCAGCGAATCGCTTGGCGGCACGTCCCGCATTGGGGATATTGATACACGGTCAAATTCACGGCGTCTCCTCCTGTTCACTGCCATATTCCGACAACTTCCGAATCCACGATCGGAAATCCGACGGGATCGGTGACCGAAACGTCACGATGTCGCCGCTGTGCGGATGCCGGAACGAAATGGAACTCGCGTGAAGCGCCAGCCGGCTGACGACGGCCCATTCCCGGCGGCCGCATTCGGGCCCGTACATCGGGTCTCCCAGCAGCGGATGTCCGATATGCCGCATATGTACGCGAATTTGATGCGTCTTCCCGGTTTCCAATTGCAGACGAACCATCGTGGCGGAAGAAAAGACGGTCACCGTCTCGTAGTGGGTGACGGCCGGTTCGCCGGTCGGCACCACCGTGCGCAGCCGCGGATCTTCTTCCGACCTCGCGATCGGCATTGCGATCGTGCCGGAGGAAGGATGCACCTTGCCGGCTACCAACGCCAAATAAGTCTTGTCCACCTGGCGGCGATTCATTTGTTCGGCGATACGCTGATGCGCCAGCGGATGTTTGGCGATGACGAGCACGCCGGAAGTGTCCTGGTCCAGCCGGTGAACCGGACGGAACCGGCGGCGTTCCCCTTTCTGCATCCAATAATGGACGACCGCGTTCGCCAGCGTGCCGGTATAATGCCCTTTGGTCGGATGCACGACGATGCCGGGAGGTTTGTCGATGACGAGAAGATGCTCGTCCTCGTGCAAAATATCGAGCGGCATCGGCTGCGGCAAAATGTCGTCCGAACTTTCCTCTTCCATGCGCACCGTGACAACGTCGCCGGATTGGACCCGGACACCGACGTGCACCCGCACGCCGTTCAGCTCGATGCCGTGTTCCGTATGTTTCATGCGCGTAACGAGCCGCCGCGACAGCCGCATTCTCCGCCTCAGCACGTCGCGCAGCAGCCAGCCGTCTTCCGCGTCGCCGACTCGGTACACGATCGGATCATAGTAACTCATGGCGTCGGTTGCGGCGGCGTACCGCTTCGGTCATACTCCACATCCGGCACGCCAAGTCGCGCGTTCGCCGTTCTCGCCAGCACGAACAGCCAGTCGGAAAGCCGGTTGAGATAGGCGACGATCCAGCGGTTCACGTCCGCCTGGCGCGCCAGCGTCACCACTCGCCGCTCCGCGCGGCGGCATACGGCGCGGCAGACGTGCAGCGCCGCCGCTTCCGCGCTTCCCGACGGCAGCACAAACCGCCGAATCGGCGCGCATTCCGCGTCATAACGGTCGATCCACGACTCCAGGCGCCCGATCATTTCCGGACCGACGCGGTCCGCCCGGCCGCCCGCGGCGCTGGCGAGATCGGCGCCGCAATCGAACAGTTCATGCTGTACCGTCAGCAGGTCGCGCACCATATCGGAAAACTTTCCGTCCTCGCGCGCCAGCTGTCCGAGCGCGGCGCCGATCCACGCGTTGAGTTCGTCGACGGCGCCGCACGCTTCCACCCTCGCGTCATCCTTCGACACCCGGCCGCCGATCACCGAAGTTTCCCCGGCATCGCCCGTTCGGGTATAAATTTTCAACGGCAAGTTCCTCCCTTTTTCCGCCGCGGTCTCAGCAACCCTCGCGTTTGACCTTTTCGACGAACCGCCCGATCCGCTCCAGCGCCTCCGTCAGCAAAGGTACGGAAGTCGCATACGAGCAGCGGATGAAGCCTTCCCCTCCGAGTCCGAACACGTTGCCCGGAACGGCGGCGACTTTTTCTTCCATCAACAGCCGCTGCGCAAACTCTTCCGACGACAGCCCGGTGGACCGGATGCTCGGAAAAGCGTAAAACGCCCCTTGCGGTTCATGGCAGTCCAGGCCGATATCGCGGAATCCTTGCACCACCAATCGACGGCGCTGGTTATAGGATTCCACCATCCGGTCTTTTTCCTCCATCCCGTTGCGCAGCGCTTCAATGGCGGCAATCTGCCCCATGATCGGAGCGCACATGACCGTATACTGGTGAATTTTCAGCATGGCCGCGATGATGTCGCGATGGCCGCATGCGTATCCCATCCGCCATCCCGTCATCGCAAACGCTTTGGAAAAACCGCTGACGACAATGGTGCGGTCTTTCATGCCGGGAAGAGAAGCAAAGCTGACATGATTCGCCCCGTACGTCAGCTCGGCGTAGATTTCGTCGGAAATGACAATGAGATCGTGCTCTTCCACCAGTCTGGCGATCGGCAAATAGTCCTCGTAACTCATGATGGCGCCGGTAGGATTGCTGGGATAGCACAAAATCAAAATTTTCGAACGCGGCGTCAGCTTCTCTCTCAGCCCTTCCGCGGTGAGCTTGAACCGGTCGCGGGCAAACGTCTCGATTCCTACCGCTTTCGCTCCGCATATCGAAGCGATCGGGGAATAGGGGATATAGGTAGGTTCCGGAATCAGCACCTCGTCCCCGGGCGAGATCAGCGCGCGCAGCGCCAAATCGATCGCCTCGCTGCCGCCGACGGTCACGATCATTTCATCGGCCGGATTGTAGTTCAGCTGAAAACGGTTGTGCAAATACGCGGCGATTTCTTCCCGCAGTTCCGGCAGACCGGCGTTGTGCGTGTATGTCGTGCGCCCTTGCTCCAGCGCGTAAACCGAAGCTTCCCTGACGTGCCAGGGGGTGACGAAATCCGGCTCCCCGACGCCGAGCGAAATGATATCCTTGCTCGCGCTGACGAGATCGAAGAAACGGCGAATGCCCGAAGGAGGAATCGCGCGCACGAGGGGCGACAAATAGTCTTGCATCGAACGAACGGTCTGCGAATACGATTTGTTGCTCATGGTTCGCTGTCTCCCCTCACGGCGTGATGACCATGCGATGGTCGCCCTCATGATCCTCGAAAATGATGCCGTCTTGCTTGTATTTCTTTAAAATGAAATGCGTTTTCGTAGACAATACGGAATCCAACGTCGACAGCTTGGTCGACACGAAGGCGGCGATCTCCTTCAAGTTTCTGCCCTCGATTTCGACCTGCAGGTCGTAGGACCCCGACATCAGATACACCGTTTTCACTTCCGGGAACAAATAGATGCGTTCGGCGATGGCATCGAACCCCCTGCCCCGCTCCGGCGTGATCTGAACTTCGATCAGCGCGGTGACCTTGTCGTCGTCCACCTTGCTCCAATTGATCACCGGCGCGTACTTGACGATGACCTTGTCCCTCTCCATCTCCTGAATCGCCCGCGCCACTTCTTCCTCGCCGACACCGAGCATGGTGGCGATTAACGACGGCGTGTACCGCGCATCCTCTTTCAAAATCTCCAGGATTTTCAGTTTCAAATCACTCATGATCATGCCCCTCTTCCCGAAAGATGGTTGGTGCATTCCTTCTGTCTTTTTCTCATTGTAACGCAGCGCGCGGAGGTGTCAAGGTGCGGCGGGAGCGGCATAAACCGCGCGGGAGGCGCCGCGGCATCGAAACGCAAAAACCGCGGTCCGCTTCCTTCGTTACGGAGCGCCGAAACGCGTTCCCTGCGCCAGCAGTTTGCGCATCATCACCCACGACAGCAGCGGGAAACTGCCGGTCGCAAACAGCAGCCAGTTCAGCGTGCCGGGGTCGGCTTTCCGCCCGATGACAAGGATAAACACGATGAGGGCGGCAATTCTTCCCGCGTTCAGCGCCATTTCGCGCAGAACGACGTATTCGACGCGGTGCCGCGCGCTGTCCGCATCCTTGCCGATCCAGTCGAACACCGACGAAGTCATCGGGATGGTAAACAGCGGAAACACGAGCGCCGTGCCGATGCCGAACAACAGCAGCGTGGCATAGTTCACTTTCCAGAAAAACGGGACGATCACCGCGCTCATCGCCGCGGCGCCGATCAGCATGGCCGCGCCGCGGTACTTCGGCGTCAACAGTTTGCCCGCGAGCCAAAAACTGCCCAGCCCGACGGCGGAGGTGATCAGCGCGTAATTGCCGAGCATTTGTTCGTTTTCTGTGGCGATATACACCAACAATCCGATGATAAACGCAAACACGCCCTCCCGAACGCCCTGGAAGGCAAGCGCGGGCACAATCCGGCGCCACGGATCGCCCTCGGAAAACAGTTTCCGAAATCCGTACAGCCAGTCGTATTGCCCGGGAACTTTGCGTTTTTTCAAAAAGAAACTGGCGATCACGCCGATGACGAACACCGCCAGCGACAGTCCGAACACCCACCGGTATCCGCGCAGACCGCCGAGCCTGGCGATGATCATCCCCGAAATCCACGGCGCGGTCATCCCCGACACCGAACCGAGCAGGCCGGCCCATCCGTTGAATCGGTCGCGATTGTCGGGATCGGTAACTTCAAAATAAACGACGTTGAACGACAGCCAAAAAAAACCGCCGGCCATTCCCTGGACGGCGCCGAGCAGCAGCACGAAATCGGCGGCCCTCCGCTCCAGCAGCAGCACGATCAGGTAAAACAGCGCCGAACCGGCAACGCCGAGCCGCAAACAGTTCATTTTGTCGTACTCTTTCACCCATTTGCCCGCGAAGAAAAACGTCGCCGCGTTCACCGCCTGGGCGGCGAGGGCGAACCGGCCGATCAACGACATGTCGCCCGCGGATTTCCACAAATACACATTGACAAACGTTCCCGACAGCGCGTTGGCCACGGCGAACAAGCCGTGCACCGCAAGCAGCAGGACGACCTGAGGCGACATCTTCGCACGTGGTTTGCGGGCGCCGGCGGGGCGGCTGTCTTCGCGAGCCACCGCGATTTTCCAGCCGCGCCGGCGCGCCGCCGCATCGGCAATGAACGGCCGCATGAGCATAAGGATCACCCGCCAACTGGTAATGACCCTATATAAATTGCCCCATTCGCCGCCGTGCATGCATTGCGTGCGCCGCGATCCGCGCGTTACGCGTGCGTCACAAAGTAATATATGCCCGCCGCGAGAAAAATGATCGCCACCACAAACAGCGTCCCCCACAAATATTTCATGCAGATTCCCCCGCTTCTGGATCCACGAGCGATTAAGACAGCCCGGCACCGATCACGAACGACATGGAAACCGAAATGGTCATGGACAAGAGGCCCACAGCCCGGTTGTCCTTCTGAATTTCCTCGTCAATGCGGAAAAACGGCGTCATGAATTCAAAAATCAGGTAAGCGGCCAAAAGCAGCGCGAATCCGTACGCCCCGCGCAGCATGCTTTGGTAAATGCTGTCGTTTTCCGCGAGCATCGCGAAACGAAAAATGTTGCAGATGCCGAAAATTTTGCCGCCGATGGCCATGGCGACGGAGACGTTGCCGTTTTTGACCTCCTTCCAGTCATCGTACCGGGTGACCATTTCGAAAATCGACAAAAAGACGATCAGCGCCAGCACGGTGATGGAAAAATAGGCGAACGTCTCGACATATTCGTTTTCCAGCAGTTGATCGATGAACCCGTTCAAGGCCGCACCTCCGTTAGTTCAGCTCGGCCACCGTCACGCCGCTGCCGCCTTCCCCGTAATTGCCGGAACGGAAGGCGCTGACCAACCGGTGTTTGCGCAAGTATTCCTGGATGCCGCTGCGAAGCACACCCGTTCCTTTGCCGTGAATGATATACACTCTTCCGAGATTCGCCATGACCGCGTCATCCAAAAACCGGTCGATGGCGACGAGCGCGTCGTCCAGCGAAGAGCCGCGCACGTCGATTTCCATGCGCGCCGCATCGTCGCGGGTGCGCGTAACGGAGGCGGAGGCGTGGAACGCGGGCGTCTCCGAACGCGGCGGCTCGGTAACCTCCAATTGGTTGCGCGGCACTTTCATCTTCATGATGCCGATCTGCACGGTCGCTTCGTCGCCGGAAACGTCCAGTACGATCCCCTTCTTGCCGAATCCGCCGACGATCACTTCGTCGCCCGGTTCGGCCGGTCGGCCCTGGCTTCGTTTGCGGGGAGCCGCGGCGGGTTTGGCGGCGGGCAGCGCTTCCTCCAGACGCCGCTTTGCCTCGATCAGCTTGTGCTCCTTGATCGAGGCTTGCTCCTGCATCGCCAACTGGCGGAGCTCCGCGATGACGGCATCCGCCTCGCGCCGCGCGCGCTCCACCATCTGCCGCGCTTCCTGGCGCGCTTTTTCCAGCAGGCGGTCTTTCTGCTCTTCGAACCGGCGGCGCTCCTCCGCGAGGCTTGCGCGCAGCGCTTCCGCTTCGGCGCGCACCTTTTCCGCGCTGAGGCGCTCTTCTTCGGCGGCGATGCGGTTTTCTTCCAGCGATGCGATCATATGGTCGACCTTGCGGTCCGCCGCCCCGACCCGGGCTTGCGCTTGTTCGATGATTTCCCGCGGCAAACCCAAACGTTCGGCGATGGCGAACGCGTTGCTGCGGCCGGGGACGCCGACCATCAGCCGATACGTCGGACTCAGCGTCTGCACGTCAAACTCCATGCTGGCGTTGATGACGCCTTCGCGCTCGTACGCGTAAGCCTTCAATTCGCTGTAATGCGTCGTCGCGACGACGCGGCAGCCTTTGCGGTGAATATGTTCCAGCAGGGCGATGGCGAGCGCCGATCCTTCCGCGGGATCGGTGCCGGCGCCGAGCTCGTCGAGCAGCACGAGGCTGTTCGGCGTCATTTCTCGCAAAATGCGGATGATGTTGGTCAAATGGCCGGAAAACGTGCTGAGCGACTGCTCGATGCTCTGCTCGTCGCCGATGTCCGCGTAAATGCCGTCGAACACGCACAGCTCGCTCTCCTCGGCGGCGGGGACGAACAGTCCCGACATCGCCATCAAATGAAGCAGGCCGATCGTCTTCAGCGTGACCGTTTTCCCGCCGGTATTGGGACCGGTAATGATGATCGCCGTGTATGCGTATCCGAGCTCGACGTCGACGGGGACGACCCGGTCGGACGCGATCAGCGGATGGCGGGCTTTGCGCAGCCGAATCCGCCCTTGGTCATTGACCGCCGGCGGGGAACATTTCCACTCGCGGGCCAGCGAAGCTTTGGCAAAAATAAAGTCGAGCTCCGCGAGCAGCTCCTGCGCGGACGCCAGTTCCTCCGCGCGCTCCGCCGTCCGCGCGGACAGGGCGCGCAATATTTTCTCCACTTCGCGCTCCTCGGCCAACCGCAATTCGCGCAGGCGGTTGTTGAGCTGCACGACCGCTTCCGGCTCAATGAACAGCGTGGCGCCGGACGCGGACTGGTCGTGGACGAGGCCGCCGAACTGCGCGCGATATTCCTGCTTGACCGGGATAACGTAACGGTCGTTGCGAATGGTGATCAGCTGCTCCTGCAGCATTTTCTGCGCGGATGAGGAACGGACGAGCGATTCGAGCCGTTCGCGCACCTGCGATTCCGCCGTGCGAATATCGCGGCGGATGCGCGCCAGTTCCGGACTGGCGCTGTCGATCACCGCGCCGTGGTCGTCTATACAGCGGCGAATCGCCTCTTCCAGCGGTTTGGCATCGGCCAGTCCCGTATACAGTCCATGCAGTTCCGGCAGCGAATGTTCTTCATGTACCGAAGCCAGGAACGATTTCAGCTTGCGCGTGCCGGATATGGTTTGCGCGACGTCCAGCAGTTCTTCCGCGGACAGCATGCCGCCGATCCTCGCGCGGGCGAGGCTGCGGCGAATGTCGCGGATGCCGCCGAACGGGGCGTCGCCTTTCAGACGGAGCACATCGGCGGCTTCCCCCGTCCGCGAAAGCTGGCGGCGCACTTCATCGAGCAGCGTCGACGGCCGCAGGGCGGCCGACCGCTCCTTGCCGAGCGAAGTCGCGGCGTGTTCGACCAGCCGGTCGACAACTTTGGGATATTCGAGCGCCTTCAAAATTTTCTCGTTCAATTTCCTCACTCTTCCGTCAGCCTCAACGATTCCGACAAATCCATTCATCGGCGATCATGAAAAATCGCCGCCATGCTTTCAGCATAACCTTCCTTTATGGTTTCTTCAACTCGCGGAGATAATAAAGCCACACCGGCCCTTTCACGCTAACCCGCACAGGAAGGAGGTCCAAAGATGAAAATCCTGGCGCATGTCGTCCGGTTTGTCGTTTCCGCGCTGGTGTTGATGTTTGTCGGCTATATCGTCCCGCAGTTTTCCGTCGGCGGATTCTGGAGCGCCCTGCTCCTGGCGCTGACGATTGCGGTCGCCGGGTGGCTGATCGAAGCCCTTTTCGGCAAGCAGATTTCTCCGTTCGGCCGCGGCATCGTCGGCTTTCTGGTCAGCGCGCTGATCATCTGGGCGGCGCAGTTCATCGTTTCCGGCGTCGAGGTTTCGATTATCGGCGCCATCTTGGCCGCTCTGGTCATCGGCATTATCGACCTGTTTCTGCCCATCGGAAACACGTTCCGCGGACGAAGCGGAGATCAGGCCAGCTCCTGATCACGATCGTTCACAAAGCGTTCAAGGTCCGTGCTGCCGCACGCCCCTCCTTTTTGTTATGATGGATATGGTTTGCACCATATCCATCCGGAGGAGGGGTTGTTGATGCTTCGCAAAATCGCGCTGTTCGGTGCGGCAGCTTGCCTGATGTTCTCGCTGGCCGCCTGCGGAGGCGGAAATGACGCCGCAAACGCCGACGCGGTCGAGAGCACCAACGAATCGAACGCCGCGGAACTGCGTATTACAGCCGAAAATTTCGAGTTCGATCAGCAGGAATACCGCATTTCGGCCGGAGAACCGATTAATTTCGCATTGGAGAACACCAGCGGGTATCATACGGTGGAGATCAAAGGTTTGGGCATCAAGATCGAACCCGGCAAAGTCAGCCAATACAAAATCACGAAGCCGGGCACTTACGATATGGTGTGCGGGACGTACTGCGGCAGCGGCCACGGCAAGATGACCGCCAAATTGATCGTCGAATAAAGCTTTACTCCGGACGCTCGGACTCGGATTCCACAAGCTGAATCCATTCGTTGAATTCCGACTGAAGCTTCCGGTATTCCTCTTCCAGCCGGGCGTAATCGCGCCGAAGCGACTCCGCTTCTTCCCGCGCCGGCGTCCGCGCCATCTCCGCGAGTTTCGATTCGAGCTCGTGGTTTTTTTGTTGTTCGGCGTGAAGACGTTCTTCCAGTTCCCGCTTCTGCTCCTCCAACGTCTTCAGATCATCGGAAAACCGGTCCGCGGACTGATCGCGTTCTTGCAGGGCGCGCTGCAGCTCGTCGGCCAAATTGACGGCGGCGAGCACGGCGACGCGCGGAACGTCGAGAGCAGGCTGGTTTTTCGCGATTTTTTTCATTTGGCTGTCCACCATTTGGGCGACGCGCTGAATGTGATCCGCCGGCGTATCCGCACTGCCGACCAACGTATAGGTTTTCCCGTAAATTTCCACCCGCACGCTCGTTTTTTCCCGGTTTTCCATGTACGTCCCCCCTGTCTCCATCCCTTCCGGAGATGAATTTCTTCCCGTCTGCCGGTTCGTCCGATCTCGCGCATACCGGAAAACATGCCGGTGCATACTTTTTCGATGCGACCGGCATGTTTCCCTTCCGTCAAGGCGGAATCCCGCGGGCTTTTGCTTTCCCGATCAAGTTCTCATCCGGGCGCCGCAGCGCTGCTCCAGCGCCGCGACGACTTTGCCGTGCAGTTCCGCCACCTCTTCATCGGTCCACGTGCGTTCCGGATGTCGATACACGAGCGACAGCGCCACGCTTTTGCGGCCGCCGCCGAGCCGTTCGTCGGCGAACACGTCGAAAATGTCCGCCGATTCCAAATACGCTCCCGCGGCTTCTTTCGCCGCCTGCAGAAGCCCGGCCGCTTCGACCGCTTCGTCCACGACGACGGCGACGTCGCGCGCGACGGACGGATGACGCGGCGCCGGCACATAGGCGATGGAGAAATCCGCCGCTTCCGTGACCGCGGAGAGATCGAGTTCGAAAATATAGGCGGCGTCCAGATCCATTTTTCGCTCCAACTCCGGATGCAGCTGGCCGATGCGTCCCACGGCCGTCTCCTTGCCTCCCGCGCCGATGCAAATGTCCGCCGCGCGGCCCGGATGCAGGCCTTCCGGTGAAGATGCGGCGTAACGCACATTTCGGATGCCGAGATACGCAAACAGCATCTCCAGTATGCCCTTGATGTCGTAAAAATCGACAGACTGCTCGCGCCGCCCGCTCCAATGCGCCGCCTGCCGGGTTCCCGTCATCAGCGCCGCCAGCATCGGTTTTTCCTCGGGCAGCTTGGTCAATCGGTCTTCATCGGTCAAAAACACGCTGCCCATCTCGAAAATGCGAATGTCGCGCTCGCTGCGGTTGCGGTTGTAGCGGGCGGTTTCCAGCAGATGGGGGATCAGGCTCGTGCGCAGCACACTGCGTTCCTCGCTCATCGGCAGCGACAAACGGATCGGTTTGGCGTCCGGATACAGTCCGGGGTACAAACGCAGATGCTCCGGATGGGCAAACGTATATTGGACCGTCTCATGCAGCCCGGCTCCGGTCAGGAGACGGCGGATGATCCGGCGAACCGTCTGAGCCGGCGTCAGCGATCCGGGCGTCGTGACGCCGCGAATGGCCGACGCGGGAATGTTGTCGTAGCCGTACAGGCGGGCGACTTCTTCGATCAGATCGACATCGCGCGTAATGTCGCCGCGGCGCGGCGGCACTTCCACCGTCCACTCGCCGTCTTCTTGGCCATCGGCATACGGAAATTGCAAACGGTCGAAAATGGAACTCACTTCCGCGGCGGACATTTGCGTGCCGAGATACCCGTTGATTCTGCCGACCGATACGGCGATCCGGCGCGGACGGCCCGAATTCTCTCCCGCCTCCGCGACGCCTTCCGCCACCTCTCCGCCCGCGTACTGTTGAATCAGCGACGCGGCCCTGTTCAGCGCCTGGATGACGTAGTCGGGGTTAACTTCCTTCTCGAACCGCAGCGACGACTCCGATCGCAAGCCGAGCCGCCGCGAAGTGCGGCGCACTTCGCCGCCGGCAAAACGCGCCGACTCCAGCACGATTGCGGCGGTATTCGCGTCGACCTCCGAATTCGCTCCCCCCATGACGCCGGCGATCGCCACCGGCTTGACCGCGTCGGCAATCACGAGCGTCTCCTCCGTCAATTCGCGCAGCTGGCCGTCCAGCGTGGTGATCCGTTCCCCTTCGCGCGCCCTGCGCACGACGATCCGACCGCCTTCCAGCTTGCCGGCGTCAAACGCGTGCAACGGCTGGCCGTATTCCAGCATGACGTAGTTGGTAATGTCGACAACGTTGTTGATCGTCCGAATGCCCGCCGCCGTCAGCCGGTTGCGCATCCAGAGCGGCGAGGGTCCGACCTTGACGCCGCGAATGACGCGCGCCGTATAGTGAGGGCACAAGTCCGCCGCCTCAATGGAGACATTGAGTTGGTCGGACGCGCGGAAAGACGACGAAGCGACCGGCGCTTCCGGCAGCTTCACGCCGCGCCCGAGAACGGCGGCAATTTCGTAGGCGACGCCGATCATGCTGAGGCAGTCGGACCGGTTCGGCGTCAGGTCAAGCTCCAGCACCTCGTCGTCGATCGCCAACAGTTCGGTGACGGAACGCCCGATTTCCGCTTCCTCCGGCAGCACGAGGATGCCGTCCTGCTCTTCTTTCGGCAGCAGCTTCTCATTCAAGCCCAGCTCGCGGGCGGAACAAATCATGCCGTGCGACTCGACGCCGCGCAGCTTGGCTTTCTTGATTTCCACCCCGCCGGGCAACTCCGCGCCGACGAGCGCCACCGGCACTTTTTGCCCGGCGGCGACGTTCGGCGCTCCGCAGACGATTTGCAAGTCATCGGACTGGCCGACGTCGACGCGGCATACGCGCAGCTTGTCCGCGTCGGGATGCCGGTCGCACTCTTTGACGTATCCGACGACGACGTTACGCACTCCTTTGTTCAATTTCTCCACGACGTCGACCTCGATGCCGGACCGGGTCAGGAGCTCGGCCAAATCGCCGGCGCTGTACCCGTTCAAATCGACGTATTCGGAAAGCCAACGATAGGATACTCTCATGGGGCTCCCTCCCTCGCTAAATGTGTGCGAATTGTTTCAGCATGCGGATGTCGTTCAGGAAAAACTGGCGAATGTCGTCGATGCCGTATCTCAGCATGGCAATCCGCTCCACGCCCATGCCGAAGGCGAATCCGCTGTATTTCGCCGGATCGTAGCCGGACATTTCCAACACGCGCGGGTGCACCATGCCGCTGCCGAGAATTTCCAACCAGCCGGTATGCTTGCACACCCTGCAGCCGGACCCTCCGCACATCATGCAGGAAACGTCGACTTCCGCGCTCGGCTCCGTAAACGGGAAAAAGCTCGGACGCAGACGGATTTGCGCGTTCCGGCCGAACATTTCCCGCGCGAACATCAGCAAGGTTCCCTTCAGATCGCTCATGCGGATGCCCTCGTCGATCACCAGGCCCTCGATTTGGTGAAACATGTGCGAGTGCGTCGCATCGTCGTCGTCGCGCCGGTACACCGTGCCGGGGCAGATGATTTTGACCGGCACCTTGCCTTTCATCGCCTGCATCGTGCGCACCTGCACCGGCGACGTATGGGTGCGCATCAAGATGTCGTCGGTGATGTAAAAAGAGTCCTGCATGTCGCGCGCCGGGTGGTTTTTCGGCAAATTCAGCGCCTCAAAATTGTGGTAGTCGGTTTCCACTTCGGGGCCTTCCGCCACTTTGTAGCCCATGCCGATGAAAATGTCTTCGATTTCCTGCACCACTTTGCGCAGCGGATGCACCGCGCCGACGGCGGGCATGCGTCCCGGCAGCGTCACGTCGATTTTTTCCGCCGCAAGACGCTGTTCCGTCTCCCGCCGATGGATGTCCTCGCGCCGCGCTTCCAGCGCCTGTTCGATCGCGGCGCGCACTTCGTTGGCGACTTGGCCGATCACCGGGCGCTCCTCCGCCGACAGCGCGCCCATGCCGCGCAATATTTCCGTCAGCGGCCCTTTTTTGCCCAAATATTTGATGCGAAGCTCTTCCAGCTGCTGCGACTGCTGTGCGGCCGCCAGTTCCCGCAGCGCTTCCTCCTTCAAGGCCAGCAGTTTGTCTCTCATGACATCTCCTCCTCTTCGTTCCGATTCGCCCCGGCGCCCGTCGGCGCGGCGCAACAAAAAAAGCCCTTCATCCGTAAGGGACGAAGGACCGCGGTACCACCCTTGTTAGAACGCGAAGCCGTGGACCGGCAGGCCAAGGCCACACCCGCGTTCTCGCTCGACGACATAACGGCTCGTAACCGGCAACCCCTACACAGGCCGTGCGTCACGCCGCGCACGATCTGCAGCGCGCGCCGCCGTTCAGGGCGCTGCTCCGGAGCGAACTTCGGCAGCCCCGTACGGCACAGGCCGCTTCCAGTCTGCGGCGGCCACTCCCTGGCATGCCAGGCGCTGCGTACTCCTCTCCATCATCGCATGTTTTCGTATAATGGCAATTTAGCCAAGTTCGCGTAACATTGTCACCTATTTGACGGTCGCCGCATCGCGATAACCGATCCCGGCTTGGCCGGCACCAACCTGTTGCGGACAAATCGGCCGCCATATCTTTGCCTTATTATAGGCGATCCGCTTGCGGCTTTCAAGTTCGGCGAACGCCCGTTTTCAAGCGATCGGGAATATGTCGCCTCCATCCGTACGTGAACATGTCCTGCGGAATGCCCTCACTTTGCCGCGCGTGGACCGGAAACGCCGCCCGAATCACCATCCGGCACGCCGCCCGGTCGTTCATTGCTGTCGAAAAAAACGGCGATGACAAAAAAACAGCTGCATTTTTGCAGCTGCTGTGGTAGAAACGCGGCGTCCCGTTCGGACGGCGCCCGGGTTCGGAGGCCGACGGCATCGCATGATCGCATTCAATTCGACGGGATGGTATATTTCAATTCGTAGTACGACGGCGATTTCCCGGGAACGGCCACTTCTTTGATCAGCGCTTTCCGGGCGAGCGTTTTCAGTACGAGCGTCAGCTCCACATGCATGTCCATCAGCTCGGCGTGTTCCTTCAATTCGCTGGCGCTCCACGGTTCGCTGCGGCTGGCGAGCACTTTGAACAGCACGCCGCAGCAATCTTCCATTTTCGACATGACCGAAAACTCGCACGCCAACGTCAGCAGTTCGACTCTTTTGTCCAGCGGTTCGTTGGACTGCGTCAATTCTTCGTACAGTTTGTAGATGCCGGGATTGATTTGCTTGACTTGATTCCAAACGGTGATTTCCGGATGGCTGCCGTTTTCGATGATCGATATGCGCGCCCAATGGACCAGCGCCTTCAGAATGCTGCTGTGCGCGTCGAGATAGTGGCCGTCCCGGAGGTATTCCTTGCATTGCAAAAACCGGCGGAGAAACAAGGAAAACTCCATGAACAGCCGCTTCTCCTTCAGCTCTTCCGGGAAACGGATCAGCTTTTCGCGCAAGGCGGCCACATAGTCGTCCTTGTCCAGCACGATGTCTCCCTGCAAAATCCAGTGGATGATGCTGCGGTTTTCCCCGTTCAATATCCACGATTCGATGCCTTTCTTGTGAATCCATCTTTCTTGTATGCGTTGTTGATCTTTAATATAATGATATATATAATTGAGCGGCTCCCGCTGTTCCGTGACGACCAGCAGCAGTTGGTCGAAATGATCGGTCACCTGGCTCAACGCGTTTTCACTGCGAACGATCAACGCTCCTGAAACGTTGGGATCAGACGCAAGTCGTTCAAAATCCTCCGGTTGCAACTTCATGCCGTCATCCTCCACAACACGTCGAAATTTGTGCCATAAATGACATATTCTACACGGCGGGTGTCGTTTCCTGCCGGATACGTGTCGTGAAATGTTGGCGCCATCTTTACGGCGTGCCGGGTGTCGATGGAGACTGGGCGAGTTTCTCCGAAAAAAAGGATGGGCAGACCATGATATTGAAATCAAGCAAGATCAATGAGTTTAGGCTGTGGGGACTGCTGCTGACGCTGATCGGCATGGCGGTCATGATCCTGGGCACCGCCGCCGTGTTGATCTGGGGCGCGGCGGGCCGGCCGATCACCATCGTGGGATTGGTTTTCGGCATGCTCTTTATGATCGGCAGCATGGTCGTTTATTTTTGGGCGGGCATCATGTCGACATCGGCGCTTATCATCGAATGCCCCGAATGCGGCAAGCAAACCAAAATGCTCGGCAAGTCCGACCGCTGCATGCACTGCAAGACGATCCTCTCGCTGGAGGAAAGTCCCCGGTCGGCCGCTTCGGACGGCGGCGACGGCGGATCGCCCCATGTCCATGACGCCGCATCTTCCGGTACCGGCGCCAACGTTGCCGCCGCTTCGGACGGCGGCGCGGAACGGGAGACGTCCGGACGCTGAGCTGCCGTCGGAGATCGGCGGCGATGCCGCATAAGGAATTGGAGCCTGCCGGTTGTTCGCAGGCGTGCGGCGGATCGCGAACGGCATTGGCTAAACATTCCTGTATACGTTAAGAAATCACGCTGGACAAAAACAAGGAGCGCCTCGTATGATGGGGATGCCACGGGTCAAGAGCCCTAAAAACCCATCAAGTAGGCGCTTAATTATGAATCGTACACGAAATGCACTCATTAATCAAGCCTCCACCCCCTGGACAGGTATAACGAAGGAATGTAAGGGCAATGGACCCGTTGAGACATGGGAGGGTGAACCTCCAGGGAACAAGTGGAGCGTGCAGGATAGGACCCTTTCGAGTTGCACGAATGTGCAACTTCTGTTTCCGCACGCCCAAAAAGCCGATTCGACGAGGAAATGCCGCTTCCA
>Ga0066871_100223_pt1 | contig 45951 bp, 34 predicted proteins | sample CeladaPassage60B_FD_62209 | JGI IMG/M metagenome (GOLD analysis project Ga0066871, IMG submission 62209) | Cellulose-adapted microbial communities from the Joint BioEnergy Institute, USA - Passage3 60B | ecosystem: Engineered > Bioreactor > Continuous culture > Unclassified | place: USA...
GGCTTCCTTCAGATTCGGCCTCGCGACCGACACCCTTGCCCTTGGCTAATGGTAGGCGCTCGCCAGCCCCCATTCCGGACTTTCACCGTAGAGATGACGCCCATGCTGGGCGTACTAACAAAAATACCGACCAGCGGGGTCGGTATTTTGCGTTCGCATCCGGAAAGGTTTCCGTCACGACAAGCCGATGGCGCGGCCGAGTTCTTCCTTTTCTTCCGTGCTCAACATGTTTTCCGCCATGGGCAACAGCACGTTTTCTTCCTTCACGAAATGATCCGTCAAGACGGCACGGGCCTGAAGCGCGTGGGAACACGATCGAACCCGCCGTATGCATGCCCCGTGTCCCACCCGCTTGTCTGATGAACGAACGCATCCTTCCGCAACTTCAGTTTACCGGCGCAAGAAATACGGCAATGTGACGCGCATGACAAACAGGCCGTTTTGTTCGGCTGCGAACCGGCTCCTTTCTTTTGGTTGCCAATCGAATTGACAGCGGCGAAACAAGTGTATATATTATATATATACACTAAATACACTATACCCACCCCAAAGAGGACCATGCCGATGAACATCCTCATTTCCAACAGCGCCAATGAACCGATTTACGAACAAATCAAAAGGCAAATCAAAGAAAGCATCCTCAGAGGCGAATTGAACGAAGGCGATCTCCTTCCCTCGATTCGGCAGCTGGCCAAGGATTTGCACATCAGCGTCATCACGACGAAACGGGCCTACGACGACCTGGAGAAGGAAGGTTATATCGCCACCGTCGTCGGAAAAGGGTCGTTTGTCGCCGGGCAAAACCGGGAATTTTTGCGCGAGAAGCGGCTGCGATGGATTGAAGAAAAACTGGCCGAAGTCGTGGCGGAAAGCAAGGCGTTGAACGTCTCCCTGCCGGAACTTATCGAAATGTTGAAACTGCTTTATGAGGAACCGCCAAACGAGGGAAAGAGATAAAAACCTCAACGATCACACAAGGAGGAACACCGGATGGAAGATGTCGTCGTATTGGACCAGGTGAGCAAATTTTATAAAGACTTCAAGCTCGACCGAATCTCTTTTTCCGTCAAAAAAGGATTTATCCACGGCTTGATCGGCCGCAACGGAGCGGGGAAAACGTCGACGATCAAGCTGCTGATGAACTTGATCAAACCGGATGAAGGTTCCATTCGCATCTTCGGCCTGGACAACCGCGAGCACGGGAAAGAAATCAGGCAGCGCATCGGCTTCGTGTACGCGGACAACCATTATTATGAAGACTTGACTGTGGAAAAGATGAAGCGCGTCATCGCTTCGTTCTACCATAACTGGGACGAACAGGCGTATCGGCGTTATCTCGGCATGTTCGACCTGCCCGCGGACAAAAAAATCAAACATTTGTCCAAAGGGATGAAAATGAAATATTCGATCGCGCTGGCTTTGTCCCATCACGCCGAACTGATCATTATGGATGAACCGACGTCCGGCCTCGACCCGGTCGTGCGGAGGGAAATTTTGGAGCTGATGTCCGAGATTATCCAGGATGAAAACAAGACGGTCCTCTTCTCCACCCACATTACGTCCGATCTGGAACAAGTGGCGGATTATATCACCTTTATCCATGACGGCCATATTCAATTTTCTCTAACGAAAGATGAAGTGATGGAAAAATACACGTTGGTCAAGGGAAGGACCGACTTGCTCGATCCGGACACGCGGAAACCGTTCATCGGATTGCGGGAAACTCCGGTCGGATTTGAAGGCTTGTCCGACAATCCGAAACTGGTTTTCGAGTTGTTCGGGAATCAAGCGATCTACGAAAGACCTTCGCTGGAAGACATTATGGTATACACGATCAAATTCAACCATCATGCGAGGTGAAGCCGAAGATGTTCAACATCCTGTATAAAGAGTTTGTCGTGCAGCGAACGGTCATCCTGGCCTATGCCGTGGTGGCGATCTTGTTCATTACGCAGCTGATCCGGGTGGACGGGCCGATGGCGGTCATCTCGATGCTGGCGATGTTTTTCACGTTCGGCACCGCCGCCTATGAGGATAAAAACAACAGCCACGTGTTGCTGAACAGCCTGCCCGTTGCCCGAAAAGAGATCGTGACGGCAAAATACGTGTTTCACATCGCGTTCGGCATCTGCCTCGTCGGGCTCACCTTCATTTACCGGACGATCATCGGCGCATTGCCGAAAGATGCCGCGATGTGGCAATATGTCATCGCCGTCACCGTCATTGTCTGGTTTGTCTCCGTCTTTTTTCCGATGTATTTTTGGCTTGGACCGCGTTTTGTGCAGATCGGCATGATCGTCCTGCTCATCGTCATGTTTACGGCCGTGCCGATGGTGTATAACCTCGGGGTGAAACACAACTTTTGGGGCATTCCCGATTTCATCCAATCTTTGCCGAGATTCCTTTTGTTTGTATTCGCGACGGCGGTCACGATCGTCTTTTTGATCGTATCGCGGCTCATTTCGGTGAGGCTGTACGAACGAAAGCAGTTTTAAACGACAAGGACCGGGCGCAACTTTCGTGACCCGGTCCTTCTTTCGACGCCGATTAGGCGGCACCCGCGCCGCCGTCCTTCCAGCCCTGATCGGTCGAACAAGCAAACCGTTTTCGGGCTGCTCCGTGGGCCCAACGGTCTTGGCAGCCGCATCGTCCCGGTTTTTACGACGCGGCCTCCGTTTCGATTCTCATTCGGTGCAGCCTCTCTTCCCAATGCCGCCGCATCAATTCCCGAATGTAGACGTCTTCCAGCATTTCCTGATGGATCGCAACCGTCGTTTTGCCCGCATTCGCGGGCAGCAGACGGATTTGCAGCCGGGACGGCCGGTCCCATTCCGGGCGCTTCCACGTCATGCGCATCATTTCGAACGGCCGAACGACCGTCAGTTTTCCCGAAACGCCTTCCGCGGAAGCGAACTCGAACCCTTTTTGCGGCCGAAATTCGGCAACGGTTCCGATCCACAAGGACAATCCCCGGGGGGAAAACAGGAAACGCCAGATCGCTTCCTTGTCGACATCCAACGTTTTTCGGACGCCGATTTGCACGCCCGCGTCTTTGGTGACGCCGACCGGCTTCCGGCCCGATCGCTGCCCATACATGACGGCCAGCCATTCTCCCCACTCGTCCGAAAGATGAAAGGTGCCGCAAATGTGGTTTTTCATCTGTTCGTGCGACCACAACGGATCGACCGTCCGCTCCAGCTTCCCGATCCATTCCTCCCAAGCGGTTCCCGTCGCTTCCCTGACGGCTTGTTGAAATACGGCGCTGACCATGCGGGGCTTGTCCCTCCTCAAACGAAGTTAGAAGTTATCCCCATTATATACCAAAAACACGGACAAGGGACGTCACTGGATCATTTGCGGCGCTGCGGCCCGACAAGGCATTTCATCCGCATATCTTCCGGGCTATAATGAAATTCACGACGACCCTGTGAAGGAGACCGATGAACGCGATGAACCGTTTGGTGAAATGTCCGGGCTGCGGGGCGGAGCTCCCCGACCGGCAATTGCCGATGAGCGATCGTTATATGGCAAGCGGAGAGTGCTGGGCACTTTATGGAGAATTGAGCGCATCCAACATGGAGCGAATGGATTTGTCCTTTATTCATCAAATGTGCGTGGATGCCTACGGCGCACAGCATACGGGAGCACTCGTCAAACCGATCACGACGGTTTTTGCGCTGGTCGGTCTGTACCTCGCCGTCGAACGCGGATATACGGGAAGACAAGTGCAGAAAGCGCACATGGAGCTCGCGAACAAGACGGGAAAAAGTTTCGCATGGCCGCGGCTCGAGCCTCCGCGGCGGACGTGGGAAGTGACGGTTTCCGACGTGTGGAACGCGGAAGCGGGGGAACAAAGAGATCAAAAAATCAAGGAATGGACGGAGACGGTGTGGAAAGGCTGGGCTGATCAGCACGACTACATCCGGTCTTTATGCAAAACGTGGTTGAATGTCCATTGATGCTGCCAAGATCCATTTACTCCCGCAGCCGGAGACGGCATTCTCAGTCCATACATTCGCCTCCGGCGCGGCGGCTACCTTCAGGCGCCGATTACAAGTCGCCGTCCGCCGCAGGATGCTTTCCTCTCCCCCATTTCTCCGCCCATTGATACATCGCTTCGATCACCCGATGAAAATCCCGGCCTTTCTCCGTCAGCGAATATTCCACGGTCACGGGGACGGTCGGGAACACCTCGCGCCGCACGAAGCCGTTTTGTTCCAAAAGGCGCAGCGTATCCGTCAGGGACTGCGTTTTGATGACGCCGATCGCGCGCTGCAGCCGGTTAAAACGTTTTGCTCCCTTGAACAGTTCGGCGATGACCGCGAATCCCCATTTGGAGCCGATGATTTGCACCAATTCGCATACGGGATTCGGTGCTTGTTGATCTACCGACAAAGATTCCACTCAACCCACATCCTTACATTTTATAAGTAAGTCAAAATATCAGGATTATTTACGAATACTTTGCCTCCTTACATTATGTAAGCAAAAGGATTACAATGTCAATCAAGCGGATCCGCAAAAGCATGGCCATGCTGAAAATGGGCGTTGTGCCGGAAAGGACTGAACCGAATGAGACGTCTGAATGTGTATGTGATCGCGCTCGGCGCCTTTCTCACGGGAACGGCCGAGCTGGCGGTCGCCGGCGTCCTCCCCGCGCTGGCCGACGATTTGCGCATCTCCATCGCCATGGCCGGACAGTTTGTCACCGCCTATTCGCTCGCGTTCGCCATCGGCACGCCCGTTTTGGTGACGCTGACGTCGCGGATGGGACGAAAACGCGTGATGATCGGTTCGCTCGCCGTATTTGTCGCAGGATGTGCGCTGACTTGCTTCAGCGCCGGTTATGTTCCGCTGCTCGTTGCCCGTGTGCTGCTGGGGCTTGGCGCGGGTGTTTACAGCGTCGTGGCCGTCAGTTCGGCGGCGAGGCTCGTTCCCCCCGACAAAATGGGCGGGGCGATCAGCGCGATCGGATTTGCGTTCGGCAGCGCGTTGACGCTGGGGGTGCCGCTCGGCATCGCCGTAACCGAAGCTTGGGGGTGGCGCGCCATCTTTTCCGTGCTCGGCCTGGTCAGCCTGCTCATTTTGCTGGCGCTCGTGCGGATGCTGCCGCCGATCGCGGGAGATGATCCGGCGCCGTTTCGCGCGCAGCTGCGCGCGACGCGGGAACCGGCCATATTCAGCGGCTTTGTGCTGTCTTTTTTGCTGTGCGCGGGCAACGCGCTCTTGTTGACCTATTTGACGGCTTATTTGAATGACATTTTGTCGCTGGACGCGTCCGGCATCGGCGCCGCGATGTTCGTGTTGGGCGTATTCAGCATGATCGGTTCCCGCGCGGGCGGGTTTGGCGTGGACCGATGGGGCGCCAACCGGACGATCGCGATCACGGTGGCTTTGTCCATGGGGGCTCTTGCCGTCCTTCCCGCCGTGGCGTCGGCCTCGATCGCCGGCCTGGTCATGTTGGCCCTGTGGATGTTCTCGTTGTTTGCGACCGCGCCCGCCCTGCAGACGTACTTCATTCGGCAGGCGCCCGGGGCGGCCGATTTCGTGCTCGGATTCAACACCTCGGTCATTCATCTCGGAACGGCCGCGGGGGCGGCGGCGGGCGGCGCGCTGGCGAACGCCGCGTCCACCGTCTCTTACCATCCTTGGTTGGCCGGCCTGACTTATGTGCTGGGTTTGGCGGCGGCTTGTCTTTCGTTTTCATTGCAAAAACGGAAGGCTCATCGCCGGGTGAGATGAAGACGACGATCCCCGCCGAAAGCATCTCGCGGACATCGGCGGGGATCCGGGGCGTTCAGGAGAGCCGAAATGCGGAAAAAGGTTCGTCGTGAACGAACGGCCGACTCATCTCGTCGAGGGCGCGCCGAACTTCTTCGTCGAGGACGACGTCGACACACTTCAAATTCTCGTCCAGCTGTTCGGCGCGAGTCGCCCCGACGATGACCGTGGAAACGGCGGGACGATCTTTGAGCCAAGCCAAGGACAACACGCCGGGGGACAGCCCGCATTCGGCCGCGAGATCGCCGACCTTCCGCCCCAGCTGCAAATATTTGTCTTTCAGATAGCGCTGGAAATTCGGATCGGTCTCCGCTCTCGAACCGGCGGGAACCGCCTCCGGCGACGAATATTTGCCGGTCAAGATGCCGCCGGCGAGCGGAAAGTACGGGATGATGCCGAGCCCCTGGTCCAAACAGAGGGGAACGAGCTCTCTCTCCGGCGTACGGTCCGCCAGCGAGTAACCGATCTGAATCGATACGTAACGGACGAATCCGCCGCGATCGCTGACGCCGAGCGCCTTCATCAGCTCCCACGCGGCGTAGTTGGAAGCGCCGATATACCGCACCTTGCCCGCGCGCACCATGTCGTCCAGCGTGCGCAGCGTTTCCTCGAGCGGCGTATGCGGATCAAACGTGTGAATCTGGTACAAATCGACGTAGTCCGTTTTCAGCCTCCGCAAGCTTTCTTCCAGTTCCCGCATCAAATGCAGCCGGGAGGATCCCCGCTCGTTCGGCCCGTTTCCCCTCGGCAGCCCGGCCTTCGTCGCGAGGACGACGCGGTGGCGCTTGCCGCCTTCCAACGCCTGTCCGATGATCCGCTCGGATTCGGTGCCTGCGTAAATGTTGGCCGTGTCGATGAAGTTCACGCCGCAATCCAGCGCTCGGTCGATGATCCGGATCGACGCGGCTTCGTCCGCCCTTTTGCCGAACGCGTTCGTGCCGAGGCCCAACACCGATACTTCCAATCCGCTGCCGCCCAAACGGCGGTATTCCATCGTATCCATCTCCTCTCGTTTCACGTGCAAAATTTCCAGCAGGATCCGGGCAGTGATTTGCAAGAGCATAAGTTTCGTAGAAAAATAGGGGGGTCACGTCGCCCGGTCCCCATTGTTTTGGACGCGGAAAAGTCGTGGTGGCGAGCCGTCCCTCCCCGCCGCAAATTCCGGTTCGAATGAACCAGGGAATGTCTTCGATACCGCAGCCCCTGTTTCCTGCCTGTGCGCAAGCTCTTCGAACCCGATGATCGACCGACCGGCCGACGCTTACGCGGCTTTCGGGCGTTCCCTGCATCTTAGACCGTTGAAAGTCGCCGCTCTGCCGCCGCCTGCACGCATGAGATTCGTTTGTTACGCGTACTTGCGCGTATTGGCGTTTTTCGTCTAGAATAAAAACGTATTTTTGTGAAAAAACGACACTTTGAACCAAACAGGGGTGGAGCCTTTGGGCGCGCTAAAGAAATCCAAAATATTTGCAGAGATCAAACAATTCTTCCTGATCACGATCGGCGCCATCATTGCCGCGATCGGCTTGGAACTGTTTCTCGTTCCGAACAACATTTTGGACGGCGGCGTCATCGGCCTCTCCATCATCGCTGCCGAATTGTTCAATTACAAGCTGAGCCTGTTTATCGTTCTGTTCAATATTCCCTTCCTGCTGATCGGCTTCCGCAAAATGGGATGGAAATTTACCGTACATACCCTCTACGGCGTCATCGTTCTCTCATTGTGCACCGCATATTTGCATCATTTCGATCCGGTCACCGACGATTTGTTTTTGGCCACCATTGTCGGCGCGGTCATTCTCGGTGCGGGAGTCGGGCTCGTGATCCGCACGGGCGGCGCGCTGGACGGCACCGAAATTTTGGCGATCATCGTCAGCAAAAAACGCCCCGTCTCCGTGGGGCAGTTCATCATGATTTTGAACGTGTTCATCTTCATCCTCGCCGCGCTGCTCGTCTTCAGTTGGGAAACGGCGATGTACTCCATCATCACGTATTTCATCGCCTATAAAATGATCGACATCGTCGCCGAGGGCATGGAGGAAATGAAATCGTGCACGATTATTTCCAATGCCCCTGATGAGATTGCCCAAGCGCTGCTGAAAAACTTGGGACGCGGAGTGACTTACCTGCACGGGGAAGGCGCGTTCTCGGGAGAACCGAAAAAAATCCTCTTTATCATTATCAGCCGGATCGAGCTGTCGACCCTGCGCGACATCGTCCACGACATCGATCCGAACGCCGTCGTCGCCATCGAAAATGTGGCCGAAGTTTTCGGCAGCAACTTGAGAAATAAATCGTCCGCCCACTGAAATGCCTCCGGAAAAGACAAAGAGCGGGAATCCGGCTGCTCAGCCCGATCCCTGCTCTTCGATCATTTATTCGGACAGCGATTTGCACAATTGGTAAATCCGCTCCGCAATGACCAGCGCCTGCTCCCTTGTTGCGGTCTGCCTCGGCTGAATGGAATCTCCCGACCCTTGAATGATGCCTTCCGAATTGAGCAATTTCAGCGATTCGACGGCGTAGCCGGATATTTGGTCCACATCCGCATACGGCCTCTGCCATTGACGATCGGCGCGTTGGAGCGGAACACCGGCCGCTTTCAGCAGATTGTCCAGCAAGACGGCCATATCCTGTCGGCTGATCGATTCAAACGGAGCGAACTTTCCTTCTCCCTTGCCGGATACGATCCCCAGTTTATAGGCTCTGGCCACATAGGGATTGTTCGTGTCTTGGAAAGGGGACTCCACGCCTGCATCCTGCTCCAGCTCCTGCTCCGAACCGCCGGTGATCCGATCGTACAAGCGAACGCTCACCTCGGCAAATTCGGCGCGCGTGATCGGTTTGCGGTAATTGTTCAGGATGTCGTCCGATGCCAGTTGATGCTCCCTGGCGGCCGCCACCGCCGCTTCCGCCCAATCGCTCGGAACGCTCAACCGATGATTTCGATACAGCCAAGTATGGGTGCCGAGCAACACAAAACCGTCGCGAAACGGCTCGATTTGGCTGATGTTCGTCTCGGTGGAAGCGATCTCGATCTTTTCCCATTGATGCAAATCATACGATCGATAAATGACGAGCGGGCCGTTTCCAATGGAATAGTTTCCGACCGCGATGTATTCGGCGCCGTTGAAGGCGATCATTTCCACCTCGATTTTCGTGTTGTCGCCGGCGACCTTCATCGTGTGGCTTTTCCATGTTTTTCCGTCTTTGGACGTGGAAATGGTGTCCCAGCGAGCATGTACGAACTGCCGGCCGTCCCAAATTGCGTTGAATGCGGCATACGGAGGTCCGAACGGCGCCGTCTCCGGCGCGGTCCAATGTTTTCCGCCGTCGGACGAGACGACCGTGCCGTTTCCGCCGCCGATGATCACTTTGCCGTTGGTCGCCAAATATCTCACCGATCGCTCGCCAACTGCGGATATGGTCATGTTTTCTTTTTTGCCGATTTCGAACGTTTTCAAATCTTTCGAGACAAAAAACGTATTCGGGCCCCGGACATAATATCCTGAAATGTTCTTGTCGCGATCCTGGGCGACGATGACATAGGCATCCCCGGTGAACACGATATCCGCCAACTCATACTCCTTGTTCGCGTCCGGATGCGGAATGGACCGCATCGTCCAAAATTGCCCGTCCTCGGACGTCAGCAATTTCGTGTCGGCGAGCGCCACAAACTGTTTTCCGTCCCAGATGATCCGTTCAATTCTCGAGATCCCGATGGCAGTGAGCCCGTTTTCTTGGAGTACACGCAAATTCACGGTCTCCCAATTCGCGCCATCCACCGACTTGTACAAGCGGTGTCCGCCGTAAGGATACATCAGCAAATACTCGCCGTTGTACACGATGCCGCCGGTACGGAAGTTCGGAACGTAATCGTTCCATCGCGTGCCTCCCGTCACTTCCACATCGCTGACGGGACCGGACGCCGCGGCAGACATCGGCCAGCAACAACAACAAGCGACAACCATGGCGATGATACGAACTGCGATTCGTTTCAATCCGATTCCCCCTTTTCGAATTTGGCACCAAACCGAACATTATCATCATACTGCAATTTCCTAGATTTGCAAGAAACCCGACTTGGGATGATCGGGAAATCGTCTCCGGAATATCCGCCTCCTTCCGGCGGAAACCATCTCATAAGGGCGGATTGCGCCCAAAACCTTAATGAATGCAATGAAAAAAACCGGCTGGAACTAGGGGTCCAGCCGGCGGCCGATTTTATATCAACCTTTTTTATTTCAACCTTTGATGAGAATCAGCCTGGCGCCCGACGCATCCGCCGGATCGATTTGGACGGAGCCCGAAACCGGCGACCGGGTGAAGCGGATTCCCCGGGCCTCCAGTTCAGCCGCGGCCGCGTCGGGATCGGGCACCGTGAGCACGACGCCCCGCAAACCGTATCCCCGCTGCGCGACAAAATCTTGCAGCGGACTATCGGCGGAATTGGGGGCGATCACCTCCAGCTTCCCGTCGGACAGAGGAAAAAACACGCGGTCCCCTTGACGGCTGGGGCAGACCGACTGCTCGCCGACGCGCTCAAGGCCGTAGCCGTCGCGAAAGTAGGATTCCCCTTCCGCAAGCGACGAAAACACCACCTCCAGGCGGTCGATGCGACCGTAGCCGAGCGGATGGGGCTTTGGCGGCCTGTCTCCGTATAACCGGTTTCGCAGCGCTTCACCGGCCTCGTCATGCTGAATCAGGAACGGATTCACGCCGTTTCCGCCGGATACGCCGGCGCTTCGCCAGCCGCGCCGCTTGCCGCCCGGCGTTTCCAGGGCGCCTTCCCGCGGCTCTCCTATGACCAAGGAAGTCGTTTTCGCTTCGGTACGCGATCGGAACCGTTCCACATCGGTGTCGAGATCGTCGCTCGCGAAGGCGAAATTGAACAGCCCCGGTCCGAACCGCTCCAAGTGCCGCACGAGTTCCGGCCGCGCGGCCGCCTTGTCGCGGACGGCGATCAGTTCCAAATATCCGTTATCGAGCACCGCCAAACGGTTGGCGGTTCCCTGCCCCGGATGCGTTCCTCCTTCCGTTATATAAAAGCCCAGTTTTTCGTACCGCTCCGCGGCTTCATCCAAGTCCGATACGGCGATGAGCACGTGATCCACACGGGTAATCGACATCGGCAAGCGCCTCCTTTACATTTATCGAATATGGAAAGACACTTCCTCCCTCTTCGCTGCGGCTTCCTTTAATGCCGTATCGGCGAGGGAGGCCAATGTGCTGTCGTCCATCGGCGGATTGCTGAGCCCGGCGCGGACGTCGCGGTAAAGCCGCTCCAGGGGCAGGCCGCGGCTGAGGCCGGCGATGCCCGCGATGCGCATCGCCCGGTCCACGATCCGGATCGCGCAGTTGGTGGCGACCGTCTTGCCGGCCCCAAGCAGCGGCACCAGCCGGTCCCGGCGCTCCGGTTCGCCGTCCCATCGTTCGGCCAAGGTATAGAGAAGCGACCGGGCGGCAAGAAGGTCGAGGTCGATTTCCCCGAGCAGCGTCCGGATATGGGGAGCTTCGGAAATCGTGCCCGGCAGCGTGCTGACTTTCCGCGTCCGCGCGTAATCGAGAATGAAATCCCTGGCGGCCTGGGCGATGCCGAGATAAATCGAGGGGATGACCAGCCCCCATCCGGCGCCGCCGCCGGCGTTGACCTGGCATGTCCGCCCCGGACCGAACGGCTCCACCAGCGCGTCGGGCGGAAGCCGCACGTCCTCAAATACGACGTCGTGGCTGCCGGTCGCGCGCATGCCGAGCGCGTCCCACGTTTCCAAAATGCGGACGCCGGGAAGATCCATCGGCACCAAAAACCAGCCACCGCCCTCCTCTCCTTCGATTCCGGCGGATACGACGGCGTATCGCAGTACGGGCGCCATCGTCAGGAAATTTTTCCTGCCGCTCAGCACCCATCCGGAACGATCGCGCCTTGCGGTCGTGAACGGCCGTCCGCCCCGGGAAGGGCTGCCGGTTTCTTTCTCGCTCGCCGCCGTGTTGATCAGGGCGCCTCGCTCGACCGTTTCCCGGCAAATTCGTTCAAAGATGTCCTGCGGCCACGAGCGGGCTTCCGCCTGCTTGCCGATCACCGCGAGGTGCCAGCCGATGGCGAGCGCGGTTGCCGCATCTCCCGCGGCCAGCTTTTCCTGCGCGGCGATCGTTTCGGTCAGATTGGCGCCCAGGCCGCCGAGTGATTCCGGCACGGTGAGGGCATGGTAACCGGCGCTTCTCAAGACGTCATAATGCGCATGCGGAAACGTGTTGTCCCGGTCGTACCGCTTCCCGTCGCGGCCGATCCGTTCCGCGAGCCGCGCGGCCATCGCGACAAACCGCTCCTGTCGGACGGTGCGGACGAACAACTGCTCAACGAGGGTCATATCGCTTTTCCTCCCAGATAGGCGTTCTCCACCAGCGGGTTGTCCAACAGCTCCGAGGCGGTTCCGCCCAGCGTGACGACGCCGTGGCGGAGAACGTACCCGCGATGGGCGATTTGCAGCGCCGCGCGCGCGTTTTGTTCGACCATGAACACGGTCGTTCCCTGACGGTTGATCGTCTGCACCAGTTCCAGCACCCGGTCGACCCATAGGGGGGACAAGCCCATCGTCGGTTCGTCCATGCAAAGAATGCGCGGCCTGCCGAGCAGCGCCCGGGCCATCGCCACCATTTGCTGCTCGCCTCCGGAAAGCGTGCCGGCGGCTTGATTCAGCCGTTCCCCGACCCGGGGAAACAAATCCAAGAGCCGTTCCATGTCTTCCGCCACCTGCCGGCGGTCGCGGCGGAGGTAGGCGCCGAGCAGCAAGTTTTCCCGCACGGTCATGAACGGAAACAGGCGGCGCGCTTCCGGCACGGAGCGGAGCCCCCAGGCGACGCGACGGGGCGTCTTCCACTGCGTCGCGTCTTCTCCGCCCAGCAGCACGCGGCCGGAGCGCGGCCGGACGAGCCCGAAAATGACTTTCATCGCGGTGGATTTGCCGGACGCGTTGCCGCCGAGCAGGCAGGTGATTTCCCCGGGATAGACGTCCAGGCAAAGATCAAAATGCGCCTGAACCGACCCGTAGAACGTGTTCACCTCTTCCAGCCTCAATATCGGTGGTGTCACTCCGTTCTCCCCCCTCACGCCTGCATCGATGGAGTAAGCACGGCGCCGGCGCTTGCGGCGGCGGCTCCGACTTGTTTTTTGCCGACGTACGCTTCGATCAATCGCGAGTCGGAACGCACGGTTTCCGGCAAGCCGGACACGAGCACTTCGCCGGCGTCGAGCGCCACGACCCGGTGCGCGACCGCCATCACCAGATCCAGCTTGTGTTCGATCAACAGCATGCTCTGGCCGCGCCGCTGCAATTGCCGAATCACCTCGGACATTTCCTCGGTTTCCGTCGGATTCATGCCCGCCGTCGGCTCGTCGAGCAACAGCACCCGCGGACGCAGGGCGAGCGCTCTCGCCAGTTCCGTCCGTCTGCGGTTGGCGTAGGACAACGAATATGCCGGTTGGTGGAGCCTGGGCAGCAGCCGGTCGCCGAAAAAGGACAAAATGTCGCGGATTTCCTCCGTCAGCTCGGCTTCTCGTCGCCGGAAGCGGCGGGGCTGGACGATGCTCCAGACGATTTCCCGCAGCGCCGTCAACACCGCGCCGGCCAAATGGGAACCCGGATCGGTCAGTCCTTCCAACCGCGTATGGGCGCCGAGCAGCACATTTTCCAGCACGGTGAGGTTGCCGAAGACGCGGCCGTTTTGAAACGTGCGCGCCAGCCCCCGCGCGGCGGCGAGATGCGCGGGCAGTCCGTCGATGCGCCTCCCGTCCAGCCATATTTCCCCCGAGTCCGGGCGGTCTTCGCACGAAATCAAGTTGAACAGCGTCGTCTTTCCGGCGCCGTTCGGGCCGATGAGCGCGACGGTCTCCCCTTCCTCGAGATCAAAGCTGACGCCCTTTAAGGCCTGCAAACCGCCGAATTGTTTGTGTACGCTGCGCACGGATAACAAACTCACAGCGCCGCCTCCTTCACGTTGTGGAATTGAGCAGTCCGTACGGTCGGAAACGCAGCATGCCGATCAAGAGAAGACCGTACAGGATATACCGGTACTCGCCCAAAAACCGGATCGTTTCCGGCAGCACGATCAATATGACGGCTCCGAGCACGGCTCCGCCCACGTTGTCCCGCCCTCCCAGGATGATCATCGTGAGCACCTGAATCGAGAGCGCGAACGTGAACGTATCCGGCGCGATGTAGGAATAAGAGTGGGCCAGCAGCACGCCCGCCGCCGCCGCGAAGAAGGCGCTCACCCCGAATGCGATCGATTTGTAGCGGGCCAATCCGACGCCGAACGCCCGCGCCGCCACTTCGTCTTCCCGCACGGCGCGCAGCGCCCGGCCCAAATGGGAACGCGACAGCCGGTACACGACCCCGACGCCGGCGAGAAGCACCGCCAAGTCCAGCAAATAGACGCCGGCCGGGGACCATACCTCATACCCGAAAAACGAGGCCGGCTGAATGCCGCTGATGCCCAACGGCCCCTGCGTCACCGATTCCCAATTGAGCGCGATCAGGGAAATCGCTTCGCCCAGGCCCAGGGTGGCGATGGCCAAATATTGGCCGCGCAGCCGGAGGGCCGGGTAGCACATCAGGACGCCGATGGCCGCCGCCACAACGGGAGAAACCAAAAGCGACACGGAGAACGGCAAACCGAGCCGGCTGGTCAGGATCGCGGACGCGTAGGCTCCCAGCGTCACGAATCCCGCATGGCCGAGGGAAATTTGCCCCGTCGTGCCGGAAATGAGATTCAGGCTGACCGCCATCAAGGCGAACACCCAGCCGATCGCCAGCACCTGCAGCGCGTACGGATTCGCCACAAACAAAGGCAGCGCCGCGGCGAACACCGCGAAAGCGGGCATCAGCCACCGTGGAAAACGAAGCGGGCGGCCGTGGGGAATGAACGTGCCGGCGGTCGGCTCCGGATTGAGCGCCCGCCGCCCGGAGAGCAGCCCGTTGGGCCGGAACAGGAGCACCGCGATCAAGAGCAGCACCGCCACCAGATTGCGGTAACTGGATCCGAGCCATTCCACGCTGAACGTCTCCGCAATGCCGAGCACATAGGCGCCGAGAATGGCGCCCGGAACGTTCCCGAGCCCGCCGAGCAGTGCGGCGGTCGTTCCTTTGAGGGTCGCCGAAGCGCCCATCGTCGGGTAAATGTTGCTGAAGTACAGCCCGACCAAGAGCCCGCTGAGCCCCGCAAAGGCGCCGGAGAGCGCGAACGAGTAGCGGCTCACCCGGTTGACGTCGATCCCCATCTGCAGCGCCGCATCGCGATCCTGCGCCGTCGCCCGCACCGCCCAGCCCGCGCGGCTGCGGTACAAAAACAAATGCAGCAGAAGCGCCGTGCCGATCCCGCACGACAAAATAAACAGATCCAACAGCGACACCGTTCCCGTCCCCAATTGGAAATGCCATTGCGGCAGCGGGTTGCGAAGCGCCTGGGTTTGGGGGCCCCAGATCACCTGGGCGGCGTTGTCGATAATGAGCCCCGCGGCGATGGTCGTCAGCAGGAGAATCGTACTGCCGGCCCGGGCGAACGGCCTGACCGCCAGCCGCTCCAGCAACAGGCCGAGCAACGCGCTTCCCGAAAGGACGATCACGATCGCGGCAACGAGCGGCCAGTGAAACCAGGTGATCGCCATCCATCCGATGTAGGCGCCAATCATGTACACGGAGCCGTGGGCAAAGTTGACCACACCGGCCACGCCGTAAATTTGCGTGATGCCGATCGCGGTCAGCATATACAGGTTGCCGATCACGAGGCCGTTAATCAACTGATCGAACATGGCCGATTATCCGTCTCCTTTTCATCCGTGGTTGGTCAAGGCTCCCAGAGCGTAAACTTGCCGTCCCGCACGATCAACGGCAGAAAGCGCGGATTTTGCAGCCGGCGGTCGAGTCCGAAAGACGCTTTGCCATACAGCACCGTCTCCAGATTTTCGGCCGCTTCCAGACCGTCCCGGATCTCCTTGCGGCCCGTGCCGTATTTCTCGATCACCTGCGCCAAAATTTTGATGCCGTCGTAAGCGACCGCGGAAAACGAATCCGGATCTTCATCGTATTTTTTTCGATACTCCTGTACGAAGCGCTGCACTTCCTCCCGCGTGTCGCCCGGATAAAACCGGGTGGCGGTGTAGACTCCTTCCACCGCCTCGCCGCCGAGCCGAATGAACTGCGGCGAGTAAACGGACCCGATGCCGACGACCGTCACGTCGAGTCCGACCGACTGGCGCTGCTGGGCGATGAGCGCGCCGTCGTTGTAATAGGAAATCAGGATGAGAGCGTCCGGATTCGCGTCGCGCGCTTTCGTCAATATCGGACGGAAATCTTTCTCGTTGGTGAGATAGGCCTCCTGCACGACGATCTCCGCGCCGAGTTCCTTGGCTTTGCCGATAAACAGATCGACGGTCGTCTTTCCCCAGTCCGTGTTCTGGTACAAAACCGCCAGCTTCTTTTTCTGCAGCTGCCGCACGGCCAGATCGGCCAAGTACGGGGCGTCGTCCCGCTGATTCGAGGTGTTGCTCCAAATATAGTCGCCGGTATCGGTGAAGTTGGGATGCGAGTTGGTGATGCCGAGCTGCACCAACCCAGCCCGCTGATAGATGGGGGAAGCCGCCATCGACGCCGGGGAACTGAAGTCGCCGATCACCGCCACAATTTTCGAGTCGGCGACGAATTTTTGCGCTACGGCCGGCGTTTGCTTCGGATCGCTCTGCGTGTCCTCGAACACGTATTCGAGCGGACGCCCCTTCACCCCGCCGCCGCCGTTGATCTCGTCCAAAGCGAGGTCGAATCCTTTGCGCCATTGTTTGCCGTATTCCGCGTTGTCTCCGGTCAGCGGACCGGTGACGCCGATGACGATGGGCGCCTTGTCTGCTTCCTCCCCTTTTCCTCCGGTGGATTGGACGCCGCTGCCGCACGCCGCCAATAGCAGCGCGAATATCGCGAAAAAAACAAACACAAGCCGGACACGAATATCGATACGCCGTCTAATTGAATCCATATGATTTCCCCGTCCTTTCCGATCGTTTTTATTGGTTATTTGCGACAGCAGCGCCGTGGAACGGACACGCCGTCACCATTTTCGCCCGTCGACTCCCCCTTTCTTGATCCAAAAGAAACAGACCACCGGCGAAGGTCCGTTCCCTTCGTTTCCAGTGGTCTGGTCAACTGTACATAAAACTAAGTTAGACGATACGAAAACTTTCATTAATTTTAATCTTATCCACGATTGAGCGAATGTCAATACATTTTTTGGAGAACTCTTGGGTGCATTTCGTTCTTAACGCGGCTCGATCGCTACAGTTCAAGCCGATTCCGGAAAAAATCGAAACATGATCGTCCCCTCTGCCGGATGCGCTCTTCCAACAAACGGATCGCGTCTTGTACTTTTGCACGCTCCGGCCGCATTGGGCGGCAACATGTAGACAGTCTCCAAAAGATCGTTTATTCTTCACTTATCCGGTTCGTTCGGCACCCACGATGCATTGGGAACTCCGTTTGTCCCGGGAACTCCCGTCAGGAGGTGGTGATCCTGAAAGTTCACCGTCTGCTGTCCATTGTCATGCATCTTCTCACGCGCAAAAGAATCGGCGCGCAGGAACTGGCCGATCTGTTTGAAGTGTCGCTGCGCACCATTTACCGCGATCTGGAAACGATCAACAGCGCCGGCATTCCGATCGTCTCATACAGCGGTCCGAACGGCGGTTACGAAATTATGGAGCAATATCATATCGACAGACAAATCGTCACTCTGGAAGACCTCCGCTGCATCAAAACCGCGCTCAACGGTTTGGAGGCGTCGCTCCGGGATCCGCAGTTGTCCGACGTGATCGTGAAAGTCGGGGCGCTGATTACGAAAGCCGAACAGGCCAAACTGGAAGAGTCCGGGGATGAACTGCTGTTCAACGCCAACCTTTGGCGGGGAAGGCAAGCGGACAATGAAACGATCGCAAAACTCCGCCAGGCGGCGCGGTTTCGATACGTCGTCCGTATCCGGTACATTACCGCCCAAGGCGCCGAAGAAGTGCGGGAAGTGGAACCGATCGGGCTCGCCTGGAAAGGATACGCCTGGTATTTGCACGCCTATTGCCGGCTGCGCCAGGACTACCGAACGTTTCGGCTCACCCGGATCAAACATTGCCAAGTGCTGGAGGAAAGATTCGCCGCGCGCGGCGTCGGCTTGAAGGAACTGGATGCGCGCTGGGACGCATCCGGCGCGGCATCCCCGCAAATCCGGATGGTGCTGCGGTTTCATCCGCGGCAGCGGGTGCGGGTGGAGGAATATTTTCCGCCGGAAGAAATCGAAGTCGACGATGAAGGCTATTATCGGGTGGACACCGTGCATGCGGAAGATGAGTGGCTGTACGGGACACTGCTCAGCTTCGGTCCGGACGTTACCGTTCTGGAACCCGACCATCTCGCGCAAAACGTGAAACAACGCGCGCTGCAAATTGCCGGCCGGTACAAATAAACGGCGAGGAGGAAGGGGATGCCGCGAAAAGCATAAAGCCCCGCCTCCTCCGAACCGTGCGCATGCGCTTCATTACAAATCCTTTCGGCAATTTCAACTGTTCGTGCATACTCGCTTCATTCCGATTCCGTAACGGTAATTTAAGCTCCACCAAACCGTGCGCACACGCTTCGTTCCAATTCCGCTCGTCGTTTCAGCGGAGCGGCGCGAAAAATTTCCGGATATCCCCGACCAGCAAATCGGGAGCCTCCATGGCCGCAAAATGGCCGCCCCGTTCAAACTCCGACCAATGCACGATCGTTTCCGTCTTCTCGGCAAACCGCCGGATCGACACGTCCGTCGGGAATACCGCTACGCCCATCGGCACGGCGGAACGCTGCTTCGGCGCCCACATCGAGGGATCATGGAACCGTTCATAGTACGCATTGGCCGACGATCTTGCCGTATTGGTAAGCCAATACACCGTCACATTGGTCAACAGTTGGTCCTTGTCAACGGCATCTTCCGGAAGTTCGGCAGCCGGGTCCGTCCAATCCTTGAACTTTTCCACGATCCACCCCAGCTGACCGACGGGCGAATCGGCCAGCCCGTATGCGAGCGTTTGCGGACGCGTTCCCTGAATGTGCATGTACCCCATCAGATCGTCGTTCCACTGTTTGAACAGCGCCATCCGTTTCTTTTCCCCTTCCGTCAAATCCGCCATCTCCGCCGGGTCGTGAGAAGGAAACGTCACCAGCGCATTGACATGGATGCCGACGATGCGTTCCGGATCTCTCCTGCCCATCAGCGGCGCGATAAACGCGCCGATGTCGCCGCCCTGCACGCCATATCGGTCATAACCGAGCCGCCGCATCAGCTCGACGAGCGCGTCGGCCACTTTTCCGTCCGTCCATCCCGGTTGGCGAATCGGCCCCGAGAAACCGTGGCCGGGAAGCGACGGAATGACGAGGTGAAACGCCTGATCCGGATCGCCTCCGAAGGAACGCGGGTCGCTCAGCGGACCGATGACCCGCAAAAATTCGACGACGGAACCCGGCCAACCGTGAATGAGCAAGAGCGGCAGCGCATTCGGCTCGGGAGAGCGCACGTGCAAGAAATGCACAGTCTCGCCTTCAATCGTCGTCGTAAACTGCGGATACCGGTTCAGCTCCTCCTCGTGTTTTCGCCAGTTGTAAACGGATCCCCAATAGGCGGCCAGCTCTTTCAGATAGGCAAGCGGCACGCCCCGGCTCCAACCGACTTCGGGCAAATCGTCCGGCCAACGGGTCCGCCGCAGACGGTCCCGCAAATCATCTAACTGATCCTGGGAAACCTCAATGCGGAAAGGGCGGATGGCGGTATCCCCGCTGCTTTGCTGTGCGCCAAATTCGGACAGTACATGTGTCATAGTATCTCTCCTCCTCAAATTAGGGAAATGTGCAGTGCGCCTTCATGGCTCACTGGCAATATTCATTTTAGAAGGGAGATGCTGACAACTATATGTCAGGAATTTGGAATGACCGACAAAAATTTGTCGGATGCCGGAAAAATGGGTGTAACAATGGGTGTACGAAAAATAGGTGCGCCTTATGCGGTACGATTCAGCGAATGCGGATCGTCCATACTCCGGAGCAAACGACGGTTTCGGCACTTTTCGGACGAAAAAACCCTTGATTCATCGGAAGACCGACAAAATCAAGGGTTTTTGTATCAAGGTTCGGTTTGCCGTCTTCGGCTTTCCGCCGCAATGTCCGTTTTTTCCGCGGCGGCCGCATCATTTCGCGAATACCGGATGACGCCGTTCTGACGGACGCTCGCGACGAGGCCCTGATCTTCCAGGAAATCGAGGGCGCCGATAATCGACGACATGACGAGTGAAAATTGACGCTGATATTCGGTCGGGTAATATTTTTGCGCGAGTTCGAAGGCGGTCGTCGGCCGATCCGGGAACAGCGACAGCAATCGCCGCACTTTTCTTTCGATGTGGGCAAGCCGCTGGTCCACCGTCTGACGGTAATTTCGGAAAGGTTCCCCGTGGCCCGGCAGCGCCAGCTCGGCGTCGATGTTCCGGCATCTCTTCAGCGAACGGTAATAGGTCACGAGCGTTTTCAACCGTCCGCCGCGCAAATCCGGCTCGACGATCGCATTGCTGTTGATTCCGGGCAGCACATGGTCGCCGGAGAAAAGCACCTTTTCGCGAGCATCGTACAACATCACGTGATCCGGCGAGTGACCGAAAGATTCGATCGGTTCGAGTCCGGCGACGGCGGACAGCGCATCCGGCGCGGCCGGGCGAATGTCCCCGTCCACCTGCAGCCGCGCGTATTCCTTCTGCCTTCGCCGCAATCCGGCGATTTCCGCTTCCCCCAGCTGCCCGCAGCCCATGTCGCGATACAAATTCCGGAAAAATTCGACTCTCATTTCGGCATATGCGGGATCGAACCGCATCCTCGGAATCGCTTCGGGATGGGCGAACACGGGAATGTTTCGCTCGGCCAGCAGACGGTGCAAAAGCCCGATGTGATCTTCATGATGGTGGGTGATCAGCACGCGGTCGATGTCGCCGATGGACCGACCCGCCTGTTTCAGCGTATCGAGCAGCCGCTCCCAGTTTTCATCGGAGTCCGCGCCGGCGTCGATCAACGTCAAACCGTATTCGTTTTCCAGCAAGTAGGCGTTTACCCCACCGTTATGATAAGGCATCGAAATCATGTAGACGATCTGTTCGCCATGAATGATTTTTTGCATTGCGCTCGCCTCTAAAGATGTCGACATCGCGTCGGGAATGGTTTCATTATACAATGGCCGCGGTTCGAATCACAAAAGGGACGGATGGCCGTCCCCAAACAGGTGTTACGGGAGAGTATCGGTTACGCAAAAAATCGCGGCGGCGCTGATCCCGCTTAGGCACGGACGGGAACAGCCGCGAATTTCACACACGACGGCTGGGTAACGCGCGCGGACGTTCCCGTCGGAACGGGCACGCCGTCCTCGTTCAGCCGAAACACCGCGAGCGAATCCGAATCCTGATTCGCCACGACGAGAAACCGTCCGTCAGGCGTAAGCGCAAAATGCCGCGGCGTCTTCCCGCCGCTCGGCGTATGGCAGAGCAGCTCCAGACGGCCGTCGTCGCCGACGCGGTACGTGACAATGCTGTCATGACCGCGGTTGGAAGCATACACCCGCGTCCCGTCATGGGATATCGCGATTTCCGCGCACGTGTTTCCCGCGACATCGTGCGGCAGAGCGGATATCGTCTGAAGATGCGCCAGCGTCCCGTCCGCCCGGTTCAGCGCGTACGCGGACACGGTGGAGCTCATCTCATCCGCCACATACACGAACGGCTGCTTCGGATGAACGGCGATATGCCGCGGTCCCGCGCCGGGCGCCGCCTTCGCTTGTCCTGTGGGCGTCAAAGTTCCCCGCTCCGCATCCAAACGGTAAGCATAGATCGCATCGGTTCCAAGATCCGCCACGAGCCAGAGGTCGGACTCGGGAACCGGATAAATCGAATGCGGGTGCGGCGACTTCTGCCGGTTTTCGTCCACGCTGCGGCCGACATGCCGCACCTGCTCGGAATGCGGACCGATGCGGCCGTGATCGTCGATGGGATACACCAAGACGTTGCCGCTGGAATAGTTGACCAACAAGAGCCACCGGCCCGTCGCGTCCACCATGGCGTAGCAGGGGTGGTCGCCGTGGGATGGCTGCCGGCTCAGCTCGTGCAGCGATCCGTCTTCCTCTACGCGAAGGGACGCCACTGCGCCGTTGAACGTCTCGCTGACCGAAAACACCAGCTTCCCTTCTCCCGTTACGGCGAGAAACGCCGGATTCTCCACGCCTGCGGACCCGCCAATCCGCTCCAGCGCCCCGGTTTCCCCGTCCATGCGGAACAGATGAATGCCTGTTTCCGCTGCCGGACTATACGAGCCGACATACATCGCAAACGACTTGCCCGACATCCTTGACTTCCTCCTCCCGCGCAGCAAACGCTGCCGTAGTGACATTTCATCGCCAATGCCGGAAACGAGTCCGATCGCGGACGTTCAACGTCCGGGAACCGGTGTTTCCAGCACTCGCTTCAATTCCACCATCATCGCGCCCATCCGTTCGCTTTCGGGAACGACGACGCGCCGGACGCCTTCTTCCCTCAACGCTTCGGCCGTCACTTTGCCTACGGCCGCCGCCCAAACCGTGCTGTTGAACCGCTCGGTCAACTGTTGCGCCCAGCCGTGCTCCTTCGCATACCGGTACAAAAACCGCACTTGCACCGCCGCCGTAAAGCAGACGGCGGACACGGAACTTTCCGCAATTTCTTCGCACAACCGCCTCGTCAAGCCTTCATCGGAAGTCAAGTGCCGATAGGGCATCCACTCCCTGACCTCGGCGCCACGGCTTTTCAGATATTCGGTCAGCTTCGGGACCGGCTCGCCGTGCAGCTGGACCGACATCGTCCGACCCGCCAAGTCGTGCGCATCCAGCGCCCGGATCAGCCCCTGCACCGTTCCGTCATCGTCGACGACCGCCGGCCGGATGCCGAGCTTTTGGAGAGCGGCGGCGGTTTTGTAGCCTCTCGCCGCCACCCGGCATTGCGCGAGGCGTTCCTGGATGCGGGACCGCATACGAGCGGCTTCCGCCCGGTCCAACAGCGCTTCCAGCCCCATCCCGGTCGTCAACACCATCCAGTCGACCGGGTTTTCCGAAAGCCGGTGAAGCTCGCGTTCCACCTCATCCGCGAGAAACTCCGTCCTCTGCATCGGCATCGGGACCGGATTGCCGCCCTGTTTTTCAATGATCGTTTCCAGTTCGCGGATTCTCCGGGAAGCCGCGATCACAATACGTTTTCCCTGCAGACTTCCGGCCATGACGATCCCTCCCCCGCGCGATTCCGCGGATCAAAACCGAAAACTCAACGTGCTCATCGTTCCGTGCTCCATCGTATCATACAACACTTGCGGTTTGCGCTCCGGATTGCCGCTGCCCATGGCGATGAACAGCGGCACCAGATGTTCCGGCCGCGGCACCGCCATGTTCGCGTACGGCGCCAGCGACTCGTACCGGACCAACGATTCCGTATCCCCGGCCAGCACTTTGTCGCGGATCCAGCCGCTGAACTGGACGGCCCACTCTTGCGGCGGCGCGTCTTTGCGCATGTCAAACACGCGCAGATTGTGCACGACAAAGCCGCTGCCGATCACCATGACGCCCTGCTCTTCCAATCCGCGCAGCGCTTCGCCGATGGCAAACTGCTGCTTCGGCGGCAGGAACGGATGGACGGACACCGGCACAATCGGAATGTCCGCATCCGGATACGCATGCATCATGATCGGGAAGACGCCGTGGTCGAGACCGCGGTACCGGCTGCGCACCGGAATGCCGCGCTTGCGCAGCCGTTCCTCCACGAGCGAGGCGACGGCGGTCGAGCCCCGCGCCGGATACCGAACCTGATAATATTCGTCGGGGAAACCGTAATAATCGTACACCATTTCATGCACATCGTCCGTGGCGGAGACCGTCGTGACGTCGCTTTCGAAGTGGGCGGAAAAAATGACGATCGCATCGGGCCGGTACGTTCGGCCGAACTCGGCCAGAAACTTCGTGTAATCGGTGTTTTCAAAAATCGTGAACGGACTGCCGTGTGCCAAAAAAACCGGCGCAATCATTTCATCGCCTCGCTCTCTTGACGCGGTTTGCCTATTTCCACCAGCGACCGGTTCAGCAAAATCAACGAGGAAAGCAGCACCATCACCAGGCCGGTGCCGATCAGCAGCCATTCGATGGGGACAATGTCCGCGATCGGACCGAAGACGAGCATCCCGATGGGCATCGTCGACGTCGAAATCATTCCCATGATCCCGAACACCCGCCCCAGGTAATTTTCATCGACCCTTTCTTGCAGCAGCACATAGCTCGGCGTGTTCAAAAGCGGCAAGGCCACCCCGAATATCCCCATGAACAGCAAGTAAATCCAGAACACGGGCACCACCCCGAGCGCCAGCGCGCACAAGCCCATGATCGCGGACGAGAACGCGATCGTATGCACGCGGTTGGTGAAGCCGCCCCAGGCGGCGATGATGCCGCCGCCCGCCATCATGCCGATCGAAAACACGAGTTCGATGGCGGTCAGCCGCCATACCGCGTCGCCGAAGCTGCGCGTCACCTGCAGCGGCGTCAAGAAGGCGGCGGGCGTCATCAACCCGTTAAAAAGCCCGAGAAAAATGAAAAACGGTTTGAGAAACGCGTTCTGCCGAATGTACGCAAGTCCGAGTTTCATATCTTGGAAATATCCGATTTCCTGCGTTTCGGCCGCTTTTTCATGCGCCGGAATGCGCACGAGCCAGAGCAGCACCCCGATGGCCAGGGCGGCGGTGACGACGTCGACGAGGAAAATCGTTTCGATCGCCGCGTAGGACAAAAGCGCGGCGCTGACGGCGGGAGCGACCAGCATGTTGAGCGACTGCAAACTTCCGTTGATGCCGTTGATTTTCGTCAACGCGTCTTTGGGAACGATTTGCGGCAACACCGCGCCGACGGCCGGGGTCTGGACGCCGGTTCCCACCGCGCGCACCGCCGCCATGACATACAGCAGCCAATTGGCGCCGTAACCGAGATGAAACACGATCGCGAGAATCAGTGTGGCCAGCGCGATAAACGCGTCGGAAATAATGATCAGCAGCTTGCGGTTTTTGCGGTCGGCCCAAACTCCCGCGAAGGGAGACAGCACAAACGCAGGCAAAAATCCGCACAAAATGTAGATCATCATGACGACGCCGGACTTGGTCGACAGCGTGAGATGCCACATCATCGCGTATTGAACGAGCGACGAGCCGAACAGCGACAGCGTCTGGCTGCCCAAAAACAACGCGATGTTTTTTTTCCATCCGGAGCCGGAAGACGGAGGCGCTGACGTTGCTGCGGACTCCATTCGTTCCATCCTTTCCGTGTCCATGTCCCGATACATGAGCCTTCGTTCAAAAGTGACCTCCCAAAAAGCATACAGGAAAAGGAAATACTTTGCAATTCCGATTTTCAAGACGATTTCAAGACGCCCCGGTCCCCACGGAGACGAACCGGCGGCAACCGCGCGAGGACCGCTCGATGACGCGAAGCCGCGCGTCGATGCACCTGAAAACCAATCCGGGACACACCGGGAAATCCGCTCTATGATGCGCCGGAAAGCTGCACGACAATGCACCTTTCCGCGCGACCTCTAATACGATGAAATAGATTTGCGGGCGTACGTCCTGAAAGGTGGGATTACGGTGACACAGTTAGTCCCCGGAGAGGCGCTGCATTTTTTTGCGGAAGGAAACACGGCGCGCGGTTCGGTCAGCTTGCTGGATTCGTCGCTGCAAGACCTCGACCGCGTCTACATTCTGAAAGGCGGACCGGGTACGGGCAAGTCCGGCCTGATCCGTTATGTCGGCGAGCATTTCGAGAGGAAAGGTTTTCACGTATGGTGGCTGCACTGCGCGCGCGACCACCACTCGCTGGACGGCGTCGTCATTCCCGGCCTGAAAGCGGGAATCGTCGACGGCACGCCGCCCCATGTGGTGGAACCGAAATTGCCCGGCGTAGTGGAGCAGTATGTCAATCTGGGAGAAGCGTGGGATGCCGAGGCGCTGCGAAGCCGGAAACGGGAATTGGAAACCCTTCACCACCGTATCCGGGAAGCGCTGGACCGCGCCTACGGCGGATTTGCGGAAGCTCTGCGCATTCACGACGAATGGGAAGCGATCTATATTGAAAACATGGATTTCCGCGCGGCCGACCAGCTGAAAGATCACTACGTCCGCCTGCTGTTCGGCAGCGAACGAAGGGCGCGCGAAAGCCGGATCGACCGCCGGTTTCTCGGCGCGGCGACGCCCGCGGGCGCCGTCGATTTTGTCCCCAATTTGACGAAGGGGTTGAAACGCTATCTCGTCAAGGGACGGCCGGGAAGCGGAAAATCGACGATGCTGAAACAGCTGGCGAACGAGGCGGCGCAGCGCGGGTTGGACGTGGAAATGTATTACTGCGGGTTCGATCCGAACAGCGTGGACATGATCATCGTGCGGGAACTCGGCATCGCCGTGTTCGACAGCACGGCGCCGCACGAATATTTTCCGGAACGTCCCGACGACGAAATCATCGACACCTACGCCCACTGCATCCGTCCGGGCACCGATGAACGGCACGCGGACGAACTGGCGGCGCTGCGGTCGCGTTACGCTTCCCGGATGAAGTCTTCCATCGCCTGTTTGGCGGAAGCCGCTTCCTATCACCGCGAATTGGAAAAATGGTACGTTCAGGCGACGGATTTCCGCATCGTCGACCGGATAAAAGAGCGCATCCTGCAGGACATCGCCGGCCTGGCGGTGTAAGCGGCCGGGAACATCACGGTTCTCCCGTTCGCATCACGCGAGCCTATCCGTCATTTCCCGTTGCGCCGCCGGCCGCCGCTTCCCAGGACGCGCACAAAATTTCTTCGTCATCGGCGGCAAGTTCGCCGCCGATCTGCACTTCGATGATCTCCAGCGCGCTCGCCGCGCGTACCGCATGATTCGCTCCCGGGGGGATGTAAAGCACGTCCCCGGCCCGGATCGGCCTCAGCGCGCCGTCCAAAATCCATTCCCCGGCGCCGGAGACCACGGTGCAAATTTCCGACCGTTTCCGATGCCGATGATAAGACGTATGCGCCCCCGGGCGCATTTCCACTTTTCGTGTGACCGTTGGCGGTTCGGTCATCGTACGGTCGAGAACCCGGTATTTCCCCCAGCTCGTTTCCCCCACCATGGCGAACGGCGGCGGCAGCGGCCGGGCGGCCAGCTCCTGTTTGATCCGATTCGCCTGCACCTTGTCCGCGACGAGGACGCCGTCGGGGCCGGCCGCCACGATGGCGTTCGGGATGCCGATCACGCGGACCGGCACATCCAGCTCGTTGATCAGACACGTGCCGCGGGAGTCGTCGGAAACGTGCCCGATGCCGACGACACGGCTTCCCGCCGCTTCGGCCAACTGGTTCCAGTCGCCGAGATCCCGCCACGTTCCCCGGTACGGCACCACGATGCGCGACCGCGTTTTCTCGGCCACCTCCACGTCGAAACTCATTTCGGGAAGCGACGCGTAAACGTCGAGCAGTTCCGCGGGGCGTGCCGGCACGCCTATTTCGGCCATGCGGGACAACATGAACGAGACGGTGAAAGCGAACACGCCGCAGTTCCATAAGGCGCCGCGGGCGATCAGACGAGCCGCCTCCTGCCCGTCCGGTTTTTCCGCAAACCAAGACACGAAATCGTAGTCTGCGCCGCCGCTGCCGCTCGGCACGATGTAGCCGTATTGCGAAGAAGGATGATCGGGCTCCACGCCGATCATCGCCAGTTCCGCCCCCGATCGGGCGAGCAAAGCCGGCAGTCGGCCGACCGCCGCAAAAAACGCCGGCTCCGCATAGCAGTCCGCCGGAAGGACGCACAACGTTTCTTCGGGATCGGCGTGCGCTTCGGACGACAGCGAGGCGGCGGCCAGCGCAACGGCCGAGAACGTTCCCCTCCTGAAAGGTTCCGCGAGGACGGGGACCGCGTCTCCGACGTGATGGCGCACGGCTCCCACCTGGCTTTCGTGCGCGACGATCGTCGTATGCTCCAAGAGACCCGCGTCATGCAGCATTCTGCAAACGCGCTGAATCATCGATTCTTTTTCGCCGCGCTCGTCGGGCAGCAGCTTGACGAACGGTTTGGAACGAATGTCGTTGGACAGCGGCCACAGCCGTTTCCCGGAGCCTCCGCAGAGCAAGAGCAAACGCAAACTCGATTCCTCCCGGCGGAATGGGGCGGCGCATCGGGGCGTCGCCCATTCCGGATGATGTTGAAGACAATCGGCGGCGCTTATCTTGGGGGGCCCTCCCCGCTATTGCCGCTGCAGGTCAGCGCGGTATCCTATCGCTGCGCACGCGGCCGGAAGCTGATGAACGGCAAACGCGCCTCCGCAGGCTTGCGCGCGTACACTTTGCGCTGATGGAACGACAGCGACCGGTACCGCCGGGCATACGACCGAATTTTTTGCGGTGTCAGCTTTCCGATCGGCGTGCGCAAACTTTTGTTGAGCGCCGGTTTCCGGATGACGCCGTCCGGGTTCATACCGTACACAAAGTTGCCGTACGTCTCAAATTCCGAAAAAGCGAACGGCTTCGTACGGTCGATGTTGTTTAAAATCGCCTCGTACCAGCTCGTGTGATGGCGCGATTCGATCGTCCGCTTCAGCTGCGCCAGCTTCTTCTTGTTGAACAGCATGTAGTGGGTGACAAAAGACAGACGGGATGACGGCGGTTTCCCGAGCAGTCTGCGGTACATCCGGTAATATTCCGGCTGCGTCCACCGGCGGCAGTAAAACACCGTCTTACCGCCGACCTTGAATACGTGAGGGCGGATCAGCACGGTGTCCGCGTCCACGACGAGAAAATGGTCCGCGGCGCACAGTTTGTCTCCGCTCCATTTCAAGAGCTGCTGAAACAGCCAGCCGGACTTCTCCCATTTGCGCGAACGGTAGTTGATGTGTTTTTTCGTGATGGGCAGCACGGTGTTTTCATCGACGAACCGGCAGCGCTTCTGCTCGCACAGGCGTTGGATGCGCTCGCTCCTCGGAGAGACCACCAAAATTTGCCCGATCGGATGTTTGACCTGTTGGCGGATGGCGTCGATGACGCGGGGAAGCGTCTTGAGATCTTTCTCGACGGCGGGAATCAGCACATCGATGCGCGGCGTTTCGGACCGCCGCATTTTCACTGCCGACATCGTCTCCACTCCATTGAACCAGTATGGAACAAATTATGCCGTGACCGGGAATAACGGCACGGCCATTGGCTCAATCCGTTTCCCTCGCGAAATGGAGCGCCTCCCGCCGCGCTTCTTGCGGATCGGGCATTTCCGATTCGTCTGCCTTTGAAGGGGATTCGAAACGGGGGATACGAGTGTTTGAGCGAGCGTTTGAGGGCTAAAAAAGGAGCCGCCGGCAAGCCGCCGGCAGCTTATTCATCCATAAGCCGAAGATGTCGGTCGAACCGGTATTCCCGGCCCGGTTCCATTTCCAGGGGGACGGCATGCGCGCCGCAGCGCACGACCGTGCGGCACGCCGAAAAGGCGCGGATGTTCGCTTCGACCAGCTCGCCGTTTTCCCACACGATGTCCACTTCGGCGTTTCCCCTCGCCCGCAGTCCGCTGACGGAGCCGCGCCGCCACCTGTCGGGCAGCGCCGGCAGCAGGAACATTTCCCCGATGTGGCTCTGCAGCAGCATTTCCGCGATGGCGGCCGCACCGCCGAAATTGCCGTCGATGACGAAGATGCGCGATTCCGCACCCGCGATGCCCGGTTCGGAATACGTGAGCAAATTGTCGAAGCACAAGCCGCCGATCAGATTGGCCAAATGCGCAAGCGCGGCGTCTCCGTCGCGCAGCCGCGCGTAACACGCCGAAAACCACGCGGCGGTAAACTCGACGCCTTTCAGCGCGCCGCCTTTTTTCCGGGATTCCAGCGTCCGTTTCGCCGCCTCCGCCAGTTCCGGCGTCGTGTCCGGACTGATTTCGCGGCCCGGAAACAATCCGTACAGATGCGACAAATGGCGGTGTCCCGGTTCGGCTTCTTCGTAGTCTTCCAGCCATTCCTGAAGCCGTCCGCCGCGGCCGATGCGAAGCGGCGGCAGCTGCGCGAGCGCCCGCCGGAACTTCGGGCGCAGTTCCGGGTCCGTTCCCAGCCGTTCCGATGCTTCCAGGCAAAACGCGAACAGTTCCCTGACGAGCGTGCGGTCGATCGTCGGTCCCATGGACAAATGATAGAGCCGCTCCTTCCGTTCATCGGGATAAAAGCTGTTTTCCGGCGAGTTGGACGGCCCCGTCACAAGCCATCCGTATTTCGGATGCGCCGTCATGTAGTCCAGGAAAAACAAGGCCGCTTCCTTCAGCACCGGATACGCGATGCCGCTCAAAAATTCATCGTCGAGCGTGAACTCGTAATGCTCGCGCAAGTACGCGGCGAGCCATAATCCTCCGGTGACGTGAAGCCCCCAGGAAATATCCCATCCCGGCGAGGTGAACCCCCACGCGTTCGTAAAAACGTGCGCCACCCATCCTTCGCAGTCGTAAAAATGATCGGCGGCCTTCCGCCCCGATTCCGCCAGTTTTTCGATGAACCTCAGCAAAGGGTAACGGCACTCCGACAAGTTGCCGGTTCCGGCGGGATCGTAATTCATCTGCGTATTGATATCGAGGTGGTAGTCGCACGTCCACTCCATGCGGCACGCCCGGCCGTCGTTCCAGATGCCCTGCAGATGCAGCGGAAGCGGCGAATCGCGGCGCGCGCCGGCAATCATCAAGTAGCGCCCGTATTCGTAAAACAGCGCAAACAGCGACGGATCATCGGCGCCGTCCTTCAGCCGCCGTATCCGCTCGTCCGTAGGCAGGTCCGACCGGCCGCCGCCGTCCTCCAATTCGAGGCGAACCCTGCCGAACAGTTCGCGATAATCGCGAATATGGTCGGCCTTCAGCCGCTCGTATCCTTTCGCGGCGGCACGTTCCAGCCTCCGTTCGCATTCTCGCGCCAAATCGGCGTTCCTCGCCGGATAATCCGTGGAGACGGCGACATAAACGACCGCTTCGTCCGCGTCGCGAACGACGAGGCCGCCGGATTCCGCGGAAACCGTTCCCCCATTGGCGACGACGCGGACGATCCCTACGGCGCGCACTCCGCAGGCGCCGTCGCTGTGCATCGTCTCCAGCGCCTGCGCCGCAAAGCGCAGGACGCCGTCCGCCCCAGCGGCGGTCCGGAAACCGTCCGTATCGCCCTCAAGGTCGATCCTGAACGTGACGGCGCGGCGATTCCCGCTGCGGATGCGGGACGCGATGACCCCGTCCGCATGGGAAGCGAACATTTCCCGTTCATGCACCGCGCCGTCCGACTCGAAGGAAACCGCCGCAAGCGCAAGTTCCAGGTCCAATTTCCGCCTGAAACGGGCGCCCTGCATTCCAAACCGCAAGTTCAACCGGCATAGCGGCAAATTCGTGCCGTAATTCCGCTTCGCGGGCTGCAGAATGCGCCGTGCCGTCTGCTCGCCGCCGCGGTAATCGCCCGCGAAAAACAGCTTTCTCAACCGTTCCAAATCCGCCCGCTCGTTGGCCGGCCCCTGGATCGTTTCCGCCTGTCCGGACCAGAAGGTCACTTCCGACAAATGCCACGTTTCATGGCCGATCCCGCTGCAGACGACAGCGCCGAGACGCCCGTTGCCGATCGGGAGCCCTTCGGTCCAATTCTCGGCGGGCCGGTCATATGACAATTGATAACGGCTCATGGCGCCTCCTCCCGCGCAGCGGGCGGCTGGTGCGCCAGGTCCGCCGCACGCTGCGCCGTTGATTCGTTCATCGCGTTATTCCGCAGCCCGAACGCGAAGGAGAACGCTGTCAAAATCGCCGCGCAAAGACAGCGGAACGCCGGCGTTCATCAGCGTGCCGCCGTGCATGATCACGGGGGATTCGCCGGATGCGGAAACTTCGTACTTTTTGTGTTCGTCCAGCCCCGCCAGCCTTAGCGCCGGCAGCCGTCCGCCGAACTGCTGCGCGTGCCGGAACGCGAACACGACGCTGTCCGTTCGATCGGCGTTCACATACTGCACGGCCATCAGCGGCGAATGGCGAAACGAGGAGAGCCGGTACTGGCTGCCGTCCTGCACGAGCGGCCGAATTTCTTTGTACGTCGCGATATGCGCCGCCGCTTCGCGGATTTCCTCTTCGGTCCAAGCTTTGAGATTGCCGCCGATCCCGAGCGCCCCCGTCATCGCGCTGTGAAAGCGGAAGGACAGCGGCAGGCTTCTGCCGTTCATCCCGTGCGGGGAATCCGTCACCCAGCACATCATGATCCGGGGATGATACGCATAGGAAAATCCTTCCTGGATGCGGAGCCGGTCGAATGCGTCGGTGTTGTCGCTAGGCCAGGACTGATCGGCGTACCGCAGCATGCCCAAGTCGATCCTCGCGCCGCCGCCGGCGCACGTCTCGAACTCGACATGCGGAAACTTCGCCCGCAGCTCCGCCCAAATGGCGTACAGACTTTGCACGTGCCGGATCCAAATCTCCTTCTGTTGCTCGACGGGCACGCCGGCAAGTCCGGGCTCCGTAAACGTGCGGTTCATGTCCCATTTGATGAACGAGATGTCGTGCTCGCCGAGCAGACGGCACATGAAGTCCAAAATGTACTGTTTCACTTCCGGCTTGGTGATGTTGAGCAGCAGCTGATTGCGCAGTTCCGTGCGCGGCCGGTTCGGGAAATGATACACCCAGTCGGGGTGCCGGCGGTACAGATCGCTGTCCGGATTGACCGCTTCCGGCTCGACCCAGATGCCGAAATCCATGCCGAGCGCCTTGACTTCCGCAATCAAAGCGCCGAGGCCGTCCGGAAATTTGGCCGGGTTGACGGTCCAATCGCCCAAGCCCGCGCGATCGTGGTTCCTCGCCCCGAACCAGCCGTCGTCGACGACGAACCGTTCGACGCCCATTTTCGCGGCGATGCGCGCCAGTTCGATTTGTCCTTGCGCATGCACGTCGAAATACGTCGCTTCCCAGGAGTTGTACAGCACTTTGCGCAGCGAACGGGAAGGCAGCACTTCGTCCCGCTGATACCGGTGCAGCGACCGGCTCATTCCGCCGAAGCCGGCGGGCGAAAACCCGCCGGTGAACACGGGGGTCGTAAACGATTCCCCCGGCCGAAGGCGCCACTCGCTGTCGAAATCGTTGATGCCGCCGGACACCCGCGCATGGCCGAAACTGGACAGCTCGGCGACGATTTTCCAGTTGCCGCTCCATCCGAGGGCGCCGAACCAGACGCCGCCCGACGACTCGTCGGCGCGGCCGTCGTCGACGGCAAACCAGGGGTTCGTGTGCGGCCCCGTAAATCCGCCGCGCGATTCCAGCACTTTTTTCCCTTCGGACAAAAACGTCTCCCTCAACTGGTATTCCCCCGCCCACCGGCCGGCGACGTGGGTGAACCGATATTTCGCGCAAGCGGGCAGCGGCCACGCCGCGGACAAAAACTGTTCCAGCACGATGTCGTCGCTGCCGCCGTTGACGGCTTCCGCATGCCGCTCAATGAGATCCAGCTCGGGGAAAACCCGGTAGAACAGTCTGACCGTCAAATCATAATGCTCGTCTTTCAGCGTCAAAACCAGGCGGTCGCGGCCTCTGTCCGCATCGACGAGAACGTCCGTCACTTTCATGCGCAAATCCCGGACGCCGTCGGCAAACCGCACCTTCAATCCCGGTTCCCCATAAAACGCGCCGCCCCAAAACGTATACTCTTCCATCTCCCGCTCCAGTTCGGCGTCAAACGAACTGTAACGCAAAGGGCGAAGCCGGTCGCCCAACTCGCGACCGGCAACAGGCAGCCCCCAGTGGAGGTGCTGCAGCACCCCTCTTTCGTTGATGCCGAACACATAGGACATATGGTCGGTGCGGATATCCACCAGCGTCCCGCCGCACAGCGGACCATCCTTGTGTATCGTAACCGGCAAACAGACTCACCTCGTACGATGGGTTTACCATCTTATGGTTATTTCCATGTTCGATGATTATTTCCACAATTCCTGCCGCTTTTTGTAATTTTCCGTATAAATCTTCTCCAGCTTTGAAAGACCGGCGCTTTCCATTTCCTGCAGCATTTGATTGTACAGCGCGACCGCCTCTTCTTCCGAGGACGCCATCACCATGCGCGGAAAATACTTGGACTTCGATTCGTTCACTTTTTGCTGCATGATCGCTTCCGGCGTGCCTCCGGCCGGTCCGAGGTTGTCGTACGGCGCCGTGTCGAACGACGAATCCGCCAAATTTTTGATCGCGAGCCGGGCGACGGCATCCTGCTCGTAACGGCCGATCAGGTCGTACGGCGTGCCGTCGGAACCCGGACCGTTCTTGATCGCCCACGTCCATTTGCGGATGCCCGTTTCCGAAGAATATCCGCCCCAGTCTTTCTTGAATCCTTCCAGCACTTCCTTCCTCGGCACGTGCTTGCCGTCCACCATGTCCCAATGGACGCCTTCAATGCCCCACATCATCAAATATTGCCCTTCTTCGCTGGCCAGAAAATCGAGGAACTGGATGGCGCGAACGGGATCCTTGTTGCTGCGGGAAATGCCGATGCCGTCCCAGCCGAGCGAGCTTTTCGGCCCGTAGGTCGTCTTGTCCGGAGCGACGCCCGGCGCCAACACTTTGTACGGGTAAAACTGCGCTTCTTCGTTTCCGCCGGCGTCATCCTTCAAAATCGCGTTCGGCTTGCCCAAATTCCAGAAGGCGTCCGCCGTCGCGAACACGGTTTTGCTCGCCAGTTTCTGTTCATAGTGCTGCGTTTTGTTGGTCGCCCACTCCGGATCGATCAAACCTTCCCTGTAGAGCGAATTCATGAACTTGATCATTTCGATGTACTTCGGATCCCTGACGTCGCTTTTCAGTTCGCCGTTCGTTTCGTAGTAGGGATACATGCCGTACATCCCTTTGAACGTGTCCATCACGGCTCCCATATTGTCGCCGTTGAAGGTGAAGGCGTACGTCTTTTTGCCGTCCACCGTCGGGTACTTCTCTTGGAACCCCTTCAGCAATGCGACAAATTCCTCTTGGGTAAACGGCTCGCCGTTGTTGACCTTGTCGCCGGCCCCCAATTCCTTCATGACGTCCATCCTCATGAGAAATCCGAAAACCGGATACTGCTCGAGCCCGTACCAGTTGGCCAAATAGTAGTTTTTGCCGTCTTCGGACCGGGTCTTGTTCAGCATGTCTCCGTACATCGCCTTGATATTCGGGCCGTGCTCCTCAATCAAATCGTTGAGCGGCATCAGCGCGCCGGCGGCAATGTATTTCTCCAAAATATCGCCGCGGCTGATCGCGAGAAAATCCGGCAGGTCGTTGCTCGTCAGCATCAAATTGAGTTTTTCCGACGGATTTCCGGTCGGCTGCTGGATTTCCAGATAGACGCCCGTGCGCTTCGTAATCTCTTTGGCCACCGGGTTGTCGAAAGTCTCGCCGACGTTTTTGTCAAAGAACGTGAACGTGATCGGGCTTTTGTCCGGCGCCGCGTCGCCGTCCTGCGCTCCCGCCCCGTTACCGCCGCCTTCGGAAGTCGCGCCGCCGTTGTCCGCCTTGCCGCCGCAACCGGCCAAAAGCAGGACCAAGAGCAGCACCCAGACGGCCGTCTTTCTGACGCTCCCCTTCTTGATCATCCGCATTCCGAATCCTCCTCTGTTTCACCTCGAATGGTCGACAGCGTTTTCATTCGCTGTGGCTCCCATTTTACAAACACACTCAGAGGAGCCGCAATCAAACAATCCGCCGAATCGTAACGGAAAATGCCTTTCATGGTGTCCCTTTCACGATGTGCGATCAACACGACGCTTTCATGCCGATACGGCCGTTACAAGTAATGCGTCGTTTTGGGAATGCGAATGCGCACCGTCGTTCCGATGCCGAGACGGCTGAACAGTTCGACGCCGTACCGTTCGCCGTACGCCAGCTTGATGCGCTTGTCCACATTGTAAATGCCGTACCCGGCCGGCTGGACGTCGGTGCGGGAACGCAGCCTCTCCAACGTTTCGCGCGTCATGCCCATGCCGTCGTCGATGACCGAGATCAGGATGTCCTGCTCTTCGGAAGTCAGCTTGATGATGACATGGATTCCCGATTCGTCGTCCCAAATGGCGTGATTGAGGCAGTTTTCGATGAAAGGCTGGATGATCAGCTTCAACGTCGTGCAGGAAAACAGCGATTCGTCCAAATCGTAGTGAACGTGGAACATCCCGCTGAATCTCACTTTTTGAATGGAAATGTAATGCTTCGTCAGCTCGATCTCATGCTCGATCGTCACCGTTTTTTTCCCCTTGCTCAGGGGGAGATCCGGTAAAATCTCGCCAGGTCGTCGGCCATTTGGTGCACCAGCGGGTTGTGATAACGGAGGGCCAATGAGGAAATCGACGCGAGCGTATTGTAGAGAAAATGCGGCGAAATTTGCGCCTGCAGGCTCGTCATTTCCGCCTCGTTGCGGGCCGCCTCCTTGGTGTACACGTCCTGGATCAGCTCTTTCATCCGGTAAGCCATTTTGTTGAGCGCGAACCAGAGCTGTCCGATCTCGTCTTCGCCCATCGACTGGCTGCCCAGGTCAAACGATCCCCTTTCCACTTTGCGGATCGCCTGAAACAAAATTTCGATTCGCTTGGTCATGAACCGGCTCGTCACGTAAATCAGCACAACGGCGGCGGCCACGCAGGCGAGGGAAGCGATCAGCATTTTCGCCGAAGCCGTCCGCGCTTCGCGCAGCAGTTCGTCGTAGGACAGCAGCACGACCGTCTGCCACCCGTTCGGCAGCTTTTTGGCCATCACTTTGTTTCCCGCGGTTTCCAGTTCGGACAAATGGCGGAACTGCCGGTCCTGCCTTCCCGAGGTGATGATCGCCCCCTGCTCGTCCGCGATGAAAATCGACTTGTTGTTGCTCTCCTTCACGATGAGCGAATACAGCTCACGTTCGGAAAACTCGATCAGCAAAATGCCGTAGGGATAGTTCAAACTCAAATAATTCAGAGCGCGGGCCAGAGTGATCGTATCCGCGCCGTCTTCCGACGTTGTAACGAACGACGTGATTTTCCCTTCCGCCGCCATGATTTTCCGCTTCATGTCGTCCGGCAAATCTTCCGTGTAGCGGATAAACAACCCGTCCGACCGGATCGTCCGGTTGTCGGTATAGATCGAAATCGACGTCAGGTTCGGGTACATCGCCATCATCTTGTAAAGCGTTTGGTTGATGTAATCGTACGCGTCCAGATAGAACAGGTCGTCGGGTCCATACGTGTGCAGCAAATAATTGCGCAGCAGGTTGTCCAGATAAATCAGCGTGGAAATTTGCGAGTACGTGTCCAGCCGGTTCAGGACGTTGATGTTGATCTGGTCGATCGTGCTGTTGACGTTTACCTCCGCCTGCCGGATCAGCTGATCCCGCACCAGCTGATAGGAAAAAACCACGAGGGACAAAATCGGCAAAATCGTCACGAGCAAGTAAACGAGAAACAGCTTGCTTTTCAGACGCTGGTTGCCGAGCCGCCGCATCAGCCCGCGCAGGCTGTTATAAATATTTGTTGCGATATTCATTCGGCGTAACCCCTAGCGTTCGGCTGAAAATCGAGCAAAAATACGACGTGTTGTCATATCCGACGCGGCCCGCGACATCCTTGATTTTGAGCGAGCGGTCGCCGAGCAGTTCCAACGCTTTGTTCATGCGGACCCGCGTCAAATATTCGTGCACCGTGCACCCTTTCTTCTCCTTGAACAGCCACCGGAGATAGTTGGGAGACAAATACACCTTGCCGGCCAAATATTCCACGGACAGCGCTTCCATATATTGCGTTTCCAAGATGTCCACGACTTCCTGTACGATGCGTTCGTGGCGGTCTTTCTGTTTTTCCATGAGAAAATCGTCGGCCGCGCGCAAGAGCCCGGTCAAATGCCGCTTGATGTCCTCCAGCGTGCCGAGGCGGGAAACGATGCTCTCCCATTCGTCCGCGACGCCCGCCCCCCGCGTTTTCCAATCGTCGTATTTCGCCAGCTCATCGTGCAGTTCCCGCAAGGAAGCCGTGAGCCGGGCGACGAGCGCGTTTCGCGGCACGCGGCAGTGCGCCATCCGGTCAAAAGTCGAATCGGCGTGTTCGAGCGCCTCCTTCAGCCGATCCGGGCGGATCATGGCCGAAAACGCAGCGAGCGTTTCCTCCCACGAACCTTCCGTCGGCGGCTGCGCGGTGCCGGACGCGCGATAGATGCGGCCGGAACCGAGATAAAACCGTTCTTCAACCGCTCGCCTCGCTTCCCGCAGCATGGCCGGCGCTTCCGACAACGGCAGCTTCCGGCCGCACATCCCGACGGTGGCGGTGCTCCCCCACGCGGTTTTCACCTGATCCAACAGGCGGTGCCACAACGAATCGTCATCAGGCACGCCTGTGGCGCAAACCGCGACAAACCATTCGTCCGGCCCGGTGCAGGCCGCCATGCCTTCCGCGCCGCAGGCGTCCAGCGCGTCGCGAAGCAGCGCTTTGAACGGTTCGTGCTCCGCCGGCTGCGCCTCCCCGCTTCGGTCCAAGACAATGATGCCGCTTTCAAAAAGGCTTTCGCCAAAGGACGGATGAATTTTCACGAGTTCCGCCAAAGCGCGCGCTCTTTCCGATTCGTCGCGGCCGAGCACCGCTTTCTCCCATTGGGCGTCCTCCCACAGACGGCTGGCGCGGCTCAGCAGCTTCGCCTTGTCCACCTCTTCCTTCACTTTGGCCATGACCGCGGTCAGTTCCCGGATATCTACCGGTTTGAGCAAGTATCCCGCCGCGCCGGATTCGATCGCGGATTTCACGTAGGCGAACTCGTCGTGCCCGCTCAGGAATACGACCTTCATCCCTTCGAACCGCTCCCGGATCATCGTCGCCAGGCGCAGACCGTCCATGATCGGCATGCGAACGTCCGTCAGCACCACGTCCGGAACCAGCTGCCGGATTTGTTCCCAGGCGCGCCTGCCGTTGCGCGCGCTGCCGACGACCCGGAAGTCCATCTCCGCCCACGGAACGTGCCGCTCCAGCATTTCCAGCTCCAGCGCCTCGTCTTCCACGAGAAACAACGAATACATTCGCGTCCCCCCTTCTCTCGTACTTCTCATTATACAACCATCCGTTGGCGGGAACATTTCCAAATTGGACCGCCGGCGAATGTAAGATGTTTTCACGCACGGATCGGCGCTTTTTGATATTGAGAGCGCTTCATTGCAGCCCGTATAATTCAAAAGCAAATCGACGAAAAGAGCAGGTGGACCCATGGAACATCCAAACATTATGACTGCGCGGCCGCCCCGATCGGGCATAAAAAACACGAGAAATTGGAAGAAAAAGGCGTTCGCCCAGCGTTATTTGCTGGCGATGCTGGCGCCCGCCGTCGTCTGGGCGATACTGTTCTGCTATTTGCCGATGGCGGGGCTTTATATGGCATTTGTCAATTACCAGCCTTCGCTCGGCAACTTTTGGCCGAGTTTGTTTCGCAGCGAATTTGTCGGATTCGAATGGTTTCGCTACTTTTTTCAAAACGGCGACTTTTGGATCATCATGCGAAACACGGTCGCCTCGACGATGCTGACGCTCGTCATCTCGTTTCCGATGCCGATTTTGATCGCGATCGCCCTCCACGAAGTGAAGGGGGTTTTGTTCAAAAAAACGGTGCAGACCGTGTCGTATCTCCCCCACTTCATTTCATGGGTCATCGCGGCCAACATCATGGTCACCATGCTGTCCTCGGACGGGATCGTCAACGATTTGCTCAAGTTTTTCGGCGTAACCCGCGAAAGCATCTTGTTCCTGCAGGAAGGAAAATATTTTTGGTGGATCGTGGCGCTGGGAAACACGTGGAAAGACATGGGCTACAACGCGATCATTTTTCTGGCGGCGATCTCCTCGATCAATCTGGATTTGTACGAGGCGGCCCGCGTGGACGGCGCCGGGCGGTTCAGGCAAATTTGGCACATCACGCTGCCGCACCTGAAACCGACGATCGTCATTTTGCTCATTCTCGCTCTCGGCGGCGTGCTCAACGCCGGCTTCGACCAGCATTTTTTGCTCGGTAACGGACTGAACCGCGATTATTCCGACGTCCTTTCCACCTATTCGTTCCGTTACGGGCTGCAAAATTCCATGTTTTCCTACGCGACCGCCGTCGGCATGTTCAATTCCGTCGTCGCGTTCGCGCTCGTCGTGATCGTCAATCAAGCTTCCAAAAAGCTGAACAATCAATCCCTTTTTTAGGAAGGACGCTGCGCATGATTCGAAACCACTCGCTTTCCGACCGTCTGTTCGATCTCATGCTGACTGTTTTTCTCGGCGGCGTGTTTCTCGTGACCTTTTACCCGTTTTGGAACATTCTCGTCGTCTCGCTCAACGATGCGACGGACGCCGTACGCGGCGGTTTGTACTGGTGGCCGCGGGAATTTACGCTGGACAGCTACCGCACGATTTTCCGGAACGGCGAGCTGATCAATTCCGTCAAAGTCACGGTGCTGCGGACGATCATCGGCACCCCGCTCTCCGTGATCGTCATCAGCATGATGGCGTTCGCGCTGAGCAAGCGGGATCTCATCGCGTGGAAATGGTTCAACCTGTTTTTCATTTTCACGATGTATTTCGGCGGCGGTCTCATTCCGACCTACATGATCGTCAAATCGCTGGGGCTGATCGATTCGTTCTGGGTGTTTGTTTTCCCCGGAATGATCGGCGTGTTTCTCATGATTTTGATCCGGACGTATATGGAGCAGCTGCCGGCCGAGCTGGAGGAATCCGCGAAAATGGACGGCGCCAACGATTTGCAGCTGTACGCCCGGGTCGTCATGCCGCTGTGCGTGCCCGTGCTGGCGACGATCGCGCTGTTCGTCGGCATCGGACATTGGAACGCGTGGTACGATTCGTACATTTACACCTACAATCCGGACTTGAAGACGCTGCAGGCGGTGCTGGTGAAAATCTTGAACCAGTACCAGACGGGAGCGATGCTGTCCGAAGCGGAACAGCTCGCGAACACGAACAAGCGCATTCCGGTTTCCGGCGAAAGCATCCGCATGGCGGTCACGATGGTGGCGACGATTCCCGTTTTGCTCGTGTACCCGTTCATTCAGCGCTATTTTGTCAAAGGGATCATGATGGGCGCAATCAAAGGCTGATCGCAAGATCGGCCGTTTATTTTCCAACGGAGGGATGCATGCAAGATGGAAATACGTGAAGCGAGCGTTCGGCTGAGCAGAAATGAGCGAAATGTCGTTGCGGACAACGGCCGCATCCGCATCGAAACGGATTTGGCGACCGGCGAGTTTTCGTTCCGATGGAAGGACGGCATGGCTATCACCGGCTTGTTCGGCGAAGCGGCGGCGGGACATCGGCGTTGGCGGACAAATCGTTCGATGGAACACCGCTTCGACCCGCAATCGGTCGAGTCCGTCGCGGACGGCTTCGGACGCGGCATCCGGTGGACCGTCGAACATGTCATGCCGGGGACCATCCTGCTGCGGCACCGCTTTTGGTGCTATGAAGAGCTGCCGTACGCCTTCGTGGAACTGGAAGCCGTGCGGTCGGAGGAATGGGAAACGAACGACATCAGCCCGCTCGCCGCACTGCAAAACGACGGCACCGTGTTTCACTTCGGCGAAGGCGGCGGCCGCGACGTGCGCGTGCTGTTCGTCCCTTTCGACAACGACAAATGGGTCCGGTACGCTTCTTACCCGCTGCCCGCCTCGGTCGAAAGCTGCGAAACGACCGCCGTCTATGAGCCGGAAAGCCGCAAAGGCTTTGTGCTCGGCTCGGTGACGCACGACTTCTGGAAAACCGGACTGCGCGTGGAAGGCGCCATGCCCGGCGAAATCAGCCGGCTTCGCGTGTACGGGGGAACCGCGGGGCTCCACACCCGCGACACCGTGCCTCACGGCGCGGCGCGCGGCACGGCCATCGCTTCGCCGCGCATTTTCGTCGGCGCGTTTGACGATTACCGCGCGGGGCTCGAAGCGTACGGGCGCGCGAACGCCGTCATCGAACCGAAGCTTCCCTGGTCCGGCGGCGTGCCCTTCGGCTGGAACAGCTGGTCCGCGGTCATGGATCAGCTCGATTTCGAAACTTACGTCGGCGCGGCCGATTTTCTTTGCGGCGAACTTCAGACACGTGGATTTGAAAACGACGGGACCGTCTATGTCAATTTCGACGCGTTCTGGTCGAAACTCTCCCGCGAACAGCTGGCCGAAGCGGTCAGTAAGGTCAAAGCGAACGGACAAAAGCCCGGCATTTATTTCACGCCGTTCACGTTTTGGGGCCAAGACCCGGACGTCCCGGTGGAAGGCGTTTCCGGCACGTATACGTATCGCGATCTGCTGCTGAAGGACGATTCGGGCGAAATTTTGCCGAGACTGGCCGGAGGCTGCGCGCTGGACCCGAGCCACCCGGCGGTGCTGGAACGCATCCGGCGCGAGCTTAAGCGCTTCGTCGACCTGGGCTTCGACTACGTCAAACTGGATTTTCTGTCGCACGGCGCGCTGGAAGGAAAACATTACTTGCCGGAAGTGCGCTCCGGCATACAGGCTTACCGCATGGGCATGGCCGCCATCCGCGACGCATTGTCGCCTGCGCGCGTCGGGCGTCCGTTTTTTATCAATTTGTCGATCGCGCCGCTGTTTCCGCACGGTTTCGCCCACGGCCGGCGCATGTCCTGCGACGTGTTCGGGCTGATCGGCGACACGGAATATTTGCTGAACGCGCTGACGTACGGCTGGTGGGTCAACGACACGCTGTACCGGTTCAATGACCCCGACCATACCGTGCTGTACAAAAGCGCCAACCAGCAGCCCAGCCGGCCGAATGAGGGGCGCAGCCGGCTCACCGCGTCGATCATCGCGGGCACTTCGCTCCTGCTCGGCGACGACTTCCGGAACGAAGAAGCGGCGCGGCGGGCGCGGGAATGGCTCGCGAAAGGGGGGATTCTCGACCTCGCCCGGAAGGGCGTATCGTTCAGGCCGGCGGAAAGCGCGGTTTACGGCAAGGCGGCGGACGTGTTCGTTCTCTCCGGAGACCGGGAATGCCATGTCGCGGTGTTCAATTTCGACGGAGGCGCTCCCGCCCGCAAACGCATCCCCTTCGGCCGCATCGGCGTGCCCGAATCGTGCGAAGTGCGGGTTACGGATATGTGGGACGGTGCGGATGCGCCCGCTTTCACCGCGAAAGACGCGCTGGACGTCACGCTGCAGCCGGCCGAAGCCAAACTTTATCACCTCCGCTTCGATGGCGGAGAATCATGAGGAGGTAATCGTGATGAAACATGATCGAACGGTGCACCATCCGTCTTCGTACGTTCACCGGATCGCCCTTGCCGCCGTCGTCCTGCTGCTCGTGTTGTCGATCGTGCCGCGGCAGGCCGCGAGCGGCAGCTCCGGCGCCGCGTCGGAAACGCTGAGTTTCGAGGCGGAATCGCCGGAGAACACGCTGACCGGCAATGCGGCCGCGCGCGACTGCCAGCCGCAGACCGGCTGCTCGGGGGGCAAAATCGTCGGCGGTCTGTGGGCCGGCGCCTCGCTGCAGTTCAATAACGTCAACGTCAACACCGCCGGGATTTACGTCATGACGATCCATTACATATCCGGCGATCCGCGCCCGATCCACGTCAGCGTCAACGGCGGTCCGAAGGACATGTTTTCGCCGCCCAAAACGGCGGACTGGAACACGCTGGGCGTCTTTGAGATCGAAGTCGAACTTTCCGCCGGCGCCAACACGATTTTGTTCAGCGATGAAGGCGGATGGGCGCCCGACATCGACAAAATCGACCTGGCGCTTTCGCGGTCCGGGAACCCGGGCGACGGCTACGGGAGCGGCGACATCGGCAAATTGGGGAGCAAAATTCGCGAGTACGCCGTTCGCCACATCGCGATTGCGGAATATGAGCACGGCGCCACTTTCTCCAACGGCATTTACACGGTCGCTTACAACACGAAAACCGGTCTGGCCGCCTACGACTGGAACGGCCGCCGGGTGGCGACCGGCGTTTACAGCAGCGTCCGGCTGGATACGGAGCTCGACAGCAACCATTATGCCGAACACCGAATCCGCTTCGGCGATCTGAAGAAGATCGCGGACGCGCACGGGCAAGGGATCGAGGTGACGATCGAAAACCGTCATCCCGGAAAGCCGACGATCAGGCAAATCTACCGGTTTTACAAGGATTTGTCCTACTTCCTCGTTCACCAAGAAGTGGCGGGAGACAAACGGCTTGCCACCAATTATATGGCGCCGATCGTCATCTCCGCCAAAGGGGGCGTCGACCTGGGAAGCTACGGCGACAACCGCGTGCTGGTCGTCCCCTTTGACAACGACGCATGGTCCCGATACGATTCGCGAACGATCAACACGTATCTCAACAACGACCGTCACATCAGCGCCGAGCTGACGGCCATTTTCGACAATACGGAGCGCAGCGGGCTCGTCATCGGCTCCGTCACCCACGACGTGTGGAAAACGGGCATCTATTGGAGCGGTTCCGATGACCGGCTCAACGAACTCGCCGTATTCGGCGGCTTCACCGCCTACTCGTCGACCCGCGATACGCTTCCGCACGGCCGGGTGACGGGAACGGTCATCCGTTCGCCGCAAATCTTCGTCGGCTATTTCGACGATTACCGCGACGGACTGGAAACGTACGGCTTGGCGAACGCGAACGTCGCTCCGCCGCTCGCCTTCACCCGCGGCGTGCCCAAAGGCGTGCCGGTCGGATGGAACAGCTGGAACGCTTACGGCAGCAGCCTGAACTATGAACATGTCGTCGACGTGTCCGACTTTTTCCGACAGCATCTGCAGGACGAGTTTCACAACAAAGGCGACATTTACATCAACCTGGACTCTTACTGGGACAATTTGACGGAAGAACAGCTGAAGGCGGCCGTGGAACTCATCCGCCGCAACAAACAGAAGCCCGGCATCTATTTTTCGCCCTTCGTCTTCTGGGGAACCAATATGGACCAAATCGTGGAAGGAACGGACGGAGCATACACATACGGCGATCTCGTTCTGCGGGACGGCGAAGGCAACATCCTGCCTCCGCTGGATGGCGGATACGCGCTCGATCCGACGCATCCGGGGACCAAACGGCGCATCGACTATTATTTCCGGCGATTCCTCGATCTCGGTTTCGAGTTTCTCAAAATCGATTTTCTCACCCACGGCGCGCTGGAAGGAGCGCACTACGACAAGAAGGTGGAGACGGGCATCCAGGCTTACAACCAGGCGATGGCGTACATCGTCGACGCGCTGGACGGGCGCATGTTCATCAGCGCCTCCATCGCGCCGCTGTTCCCGAGCCAATACGCCCACTCCAGGCGAATATCCTGCGATGTGGACGGGACGCTCGGACTGACGGAATATCAGCTGAACAACCTGACGTACGGATGGTGGCAGAACGGGACGATCTACCGCTACACCGATCCGGACTACATGCCGCTCGCCAAGGGAGAAACGTTTGAGGCGGCCCGCACGCGGGTGAACGCCGCCGCCATCTCGGGCACCGTGTATTTGAACTCGGACGACGTGCGCAACCCGACGGCGCGGCAGTATATGGTCGAGCTCTTGAAAAATCCGGAAATCAACGAAGTGGCGCTCAAGGGCAAAGCGTTCCGGCCGCTGGAAGGCAATACGGGCACGGCGGCGGCGGACGCCTTTGTGCTGGAGGACAAGAAAGGCGTATACTATATGGCCGTGTTCAACTATACGTGGGAAAGCGTGGAGAAAACGTTCGACGCGCGGCGCGTCGGTCTGCCCCCGGCGACGAGATATGCCGTCACCGATCTGTGGACGAACGAGACGGTCACGGCGGACGGCGATGCGCTGACGATAGTACTGGAACCGGCGCAATCGAAGCTGCTGCGCATAACGGTGCGGTAAATTTGACCGCTCGTCGCGCCGGTCAACCGCTGCCGGTATCGAGAAAACCCGGATCCGGGGAGGAAGCGAATGGTTCGCCTCCTCCCCGCCTTCGTTTGCCGTTCGCCACAAGTGTCCGCAATCGGGTAGGAGGGGGCGGCTAACCCCCGTCCCCCCACACCACCTAGCATGCGGGTCCGCACTAGGCGGTTCCAAAAGGTTGACGAAGTTCCATATAGCGAGAAAGC
>Ga0066871_100242_pt1 | contig 43231 bp, 47 predicted proteins | sample CeladaPassage60B_FD_62209 | JGI IMG/M metagenome (GOLD analysis project Ga0066871, IMG submission 62209) | Cellulose-adapted microbial communities from the Joint BioEnergy Institute, USA - Passage3 60B | ecosystem: Engineered > Bioreactor > Continuous culture > Unclassified | place: USA...
CCCTGTGTCGCCAGGCCGCCGCAAAACGTGGTCGCATGTTGCTCGGCGATCCCGACATCAAAAAAGCGCTCCGGGAATACAGCAGCAAACTGATCCAGTCCCGTGCCGCCAGGCATGGCTGCCGTCACGGCCACAATGGTCGGATCCTCTTCGGCAAGCTGGATCAGGGTCCTGGACATCACGCTGCTGTAAGACGGCGCGGCTGAAGTTTTCATCACTTCCCCTGACTCGATCTTATAGGGGCTGATCCCGTGGTATTTGACCGAATCCTTTTCTGCAGGACCGTATCCTTTCCCCTTGACCGTCACCACGTGGACCAATACAGGCTCATTGAGCCGTTTTGCCTGTTGCAGCGAAGAAAACAGTTCATCCAGCGAATGTCCGTTCACCGGACCCAGGTACGTCAAGCCCAGTTCTTCAAACAGGATGCCGTCCAAAACAAGATACTTCAGGCTGTCTTTGAGTCTTTCCGCCGTTTTGGCGAGCGTCTCCCCGATAGCCGGCACGCGTTTGAGGAAGTACTCCAGCTCATCCTTCACCCGGGCATAATGCTTGTCTGTCCGCAGTCTCCCCAGATAGTGGTGCAAGGCGCCTACGTTGGGCGAAATCGACATCTCGTTATCGTTGAGAACGACAATCAGCTTCCGTTTTTCATGCCCGATGTGATTCAACGCCTCCAGCGCCATGCCCCCTGTCAGCGCGCCATCGCCAATGACGGCAATCACTTCATGGTTCTCTCTTTTCAGATCCCGAGCCACAGCCATCCCAAGGGCTGCAGACAGGGAGGTGCTGCTATGCCCTGTCTCCCAGACGTCATGCACCGACTCAGAGCGTCTCGGAAAACCGCTCAAGCCCCTGAATTGCCGAAGCGTGTCAAACTGCTCTTTTCGGCCCGTGATGATCTTGTGTACATAACTCTGGTGGCCTACATCCCAGATAATCTTGTCTTTGGGAGAGTCAAAAATGATATGTAAGGCAAGCGTCAGTTCAACAACCCCCAGATTAGGCGCAAGATGTCCGCCTGTCACTGACAATTTCTCAATAAGAAACTGCCGGATCTCTTGGGCAAGCTGGGGCAACTGGTGACGGGGCAGCGTTTTGAGTTGTTCAGGCGAGTGGATCTGTTCGAGGAGCATGCACTATTTCCTCCCTTTTTTATTGGACAGAGGAGCCCCTTGAGATGTACCGTTCTTCCTTTTCGCTTCAAAGATCCGGATATGTAGGTATTCCTCAAGAAAATAGAGAACTTTTCCGATCTGAAAGACAATCCATTCCGCATGGCGGATGGCGATGGATTTTCCGACCGCCTTCCCTCCCACCGTAAGAGCCGCCACAAAAGCCGTCATCAGTACATTAAGCAGGTTTTCCGCCATCGCGCGGGAAGGGAACAAAACGAGGATCTGCGTCATCACAGCCACAGCGGCGGCGCCGCTGACGATGCCACTGATGTCGCCAATGACGTCATTGCAAAAATTAGAAAACTGATCGGCATTTCGCACGATTTTCAAAGCATGGCGGGCACCCCGTACCTTCGCCGCTCCCATCGCGTGAAAGGGCTGTTCTTCCGCCGCCGTTGAGGCAATGCCGAGAATGTCAAAAAAGATCCCGATAAATACGATAAAAAGGAGGATGAGTAACCCTATCCCCCAGCTCACATTAGCCATCATCAGCGTTGAGACAAAAGATATTCCGATCGCCAAGACGAAAGTTACAAAGCTAATAAAAATGCTCCATCGAAGGGAGCCTTTGGATAAGAGCCTCATTTATATGTTGGACCGCTCCTTGAAAATGAACGGGTATGTACCGGAGTGGTAGCTTTTTGGATAAATGCTGTGGCTTAAGGTCCAGTAGGTTTTCCCAAGCCAGCACCCAGACGTCGCCATCCGGGCGGTTTCCCTTTCAGCCGGCCTCGACGTGTCGCCATTCGTCGGACTGGATTACCACTTAGTCCACACTTTAATCTCCAAAAAGCCCCGCCAAGCGGACAGTCTAGGAGCTTTCCTCGACAGTCCTTGACGTTTCCTTAGCCTCTTTTGCAAAGCAGGTTTCATACAGAACCCGGATTATGCCCATGGCCAGTGAGCATAAAGTGGGTTAGCCTGTAATCCCCGCTGCTTCACTCAAGGCAGGCTACGCTGTACGCAGCTTTCGCCAACGTACAGGTTCACTCCCAAGCCGTGGTTGCCCACGCGTCTTGGGTCTCCGCGGAAAGAGGGTCAACGCCCACATGCCTTTGTGGATCGCCCTCCATCCTTAACTCCCAGCATCAGCCCAGGTCTGGGCTCCCCAAGCCAACACCAGGAACTTCATCGATGTGCCCTTCGGTGGATTTTTAGGCCCACCTTCAGAAACGCAGGACTGACTAGAATACTGCACCACTCCTTTTCGCCTACATTATAGCACATACCGGCTTGGAATCACAACGACACCGCCAGCGTTTTATCCCTGCCTGTATTGCGGCTCTTCCTGCTCCATGTAGTTCATCCGGCTCTGCAGCGAGCTGATGATGTTCTCCATGGACTGCGCCAGTTGATTGTACATCTGCTTGGCTTGCTGATCTTGGGTTTCCAGGGCAAAGGTTTTCAGGTTGGCTTTGACGCTTTCAGCAGATGCGATGGTTTGTTGCATTTTTGTCCCGACTGTCATGATTCTTCACCTCCGAATAGTAGATTTCCCAGAACGGAGGTGTTCCTTCCTTGACAAAGAATGGGATCAGGCATGACGGTGAAGCAGCAGATTGGCAATTTCGTGCAGCCATTTTGCGTTCAGTCCGGCATCCTGGATCGCTTTCTGTGCTTTTTTCGTATGTTCATGCACCAATTGGGCTGTACGCTCCACTCCAAAGAGCCGGGGGTACGTGAGTTTTCCGGTCCGCTCATCGCTGCCCACTGCTTTTCCCAAGGTGGCTGATTGCCCTGTCACATCGAGCAAATCATCCTGAATCTGAAAAGCCAGGCCGAGATGCAGGCCGAATGCGGACAAGGCCTCCAGTTGCCGGGAGGTGGCACCCGCCAGGAGTCCGCCAATGCGGATGGCGGCCCGGATGAGGGCGGCCGTTTTTTTCCGGTGGATTTGTTCCAGATAACTTGCAATCTCAACTGCCGGCTGGCCGGAATAATCGGCAGCAGGATCGGCGGCAGACAAATCCATGACTTGCCCTCCCACCATGCCAGCCGGTCCAGCCGCCTCAGACAATTCCAGGATCACCCGAAGCACTACCTTTGAGTCAAATCCCTCCGCCAATCCTGTACGCGCAATGAGCGTGAAAGCATGCGTCAGGAGGGCATCTCCCGCCAGAATCGCCATGGCCTCTCCAAACACTTTGTGGTTGGTTGGGCGGCCACGCCGGAAGTCATCATCGTCCATGGCCGGAAGATCGTCGTGAATCAGGGAATAGGTGTGGATCAGTTCCACGGCCACAGCAATGGGAACCAATTTTTCCCAAGCCGCATCCAAAGATTCGGCCGCCGCCAGCACCAAAACGGGCCGTATCCGTTTCCCACCCGCCATCAAGGAATAAGCCATCGCCTCTCTGAGGCGCGGCGGCACTTCCGACAGCGGACCATCCTCGCTGCAAAGCACGGCTATATGTTGGTTGACGGCCGTAACCCGTTGTTGCAGATACTCTTCAAGATTCAAACAGATTCCTCCTCGCCATACGGCCTGCTTCGCCATTCATCATTTTCCTTGACAAGGACTTCAATTTTTCGTCCCACATCCTCAAGCTTCTTGCTGCACAAACGGGCGAGCAACATCCCTTCCTGGAACAGCTGAATGGACTGCTCCAGGGGAATTTCCCCCTGTTCCAGTTTTTCGACAACCTCTTCCAGCCGCTTGATCGCCTCGTCAAAAGGAAGTTCTGCCAAATCGTTCAGATTTGCCTCGTTCATGGCCCGGCTCACCTCCATTTTCTCCCATTTCTGTGTCATAAACAGATGGAAACCGTTTGTTATCAATGCGGTACACCTGACAATCCAGTTGTCCGTCACGCAACTGGACCTGAACCAAATCGCCGAGCGCCACTTGTTCTGTGGTAAGAACCAGCTGTCCGTCCTCGGAGCGGACCAGTGCATACCCGCGTTGCATCACTTTGAGCGGGCTCAAGGCGTCCAAATGGCGCAGGGTCAGGGATAACCGGTGGCGCCTGTGTTCGAATGTCGCTTCCATTCCTTTGTTCAACCGGTACTGAAGGTAACGGAGCCGCTCCATTTCTTGATTCAGGCGGTGCCCCGGGTGAATTTTTTCCATTCGATGCCGCAAGGCTTGCAGGGCGGAGGCGGATGCGTTCAAGCGGCTATGCAGGGAAAAACGAAGCCGATCGACCAAATGATCCAACCGTTGCTCCTGCCTCAACAGGAGGCCTTCCGGCCGCCTGAAGACGCTGTACTGGCAAATTCGCTTCAGCCGGGCCTCCTCCTGCTGCAACCGGGCGCTGATCACCCGCTTGAGCCGGGCCTTCAGCTGGCCGATCCGTTCCACCAGTTCGCTGTATAATGGGACGGCCAGCTCAGCCGCTGCTGTCGGCGTGGCTGCCCGCACATCGGCCACAAAATCGGCAATGGTCACGTCCGTCTCGTGACCGACTGCGGAAATGATCGGGATCTCCGAGGCATAAATGGCGCGGGCAACGGCCTCTTCGTTGAACGCCCAAAGCTCCTCGATCGAACCGCCTCCCCGGCCGACGATTAAGACATCTGCCTCCTTCTGCTGATTCATCATTTGAATCGCATGGACAATGGAAGGGACGGCACGCGAACCTTGCACCTCCACCGGAGCGATGATGACGCGAACGATTGGATAGCGTCGCTGGATAGTCGTCAAAATGTCCCGGATGGCCGCGCCCGACAGGGAGGTGATCACGCCGATCACGCGGGGATACGGGGGCAACGGTTTTTTTCGCGCGGGTGAAAAGAGGCCTTCCGATTCCAGGCGTTTTTTCAACTGCTCAAAGGCCAGAAACAGGCTGCCAACACCATCCGGCTGCATTTCCAGCACGTAAAACTGGTATTGGCCGTCCCGTTCATAAACACTGACATATCCTCTGGCCAGAACATTCATTCCATCCTCCGGCTGGAAAGCCAGGGAGCGGTTATGGCTGGCGAACATGACCGCCTTGATCTTGCTGGAAGCGTCTTTCAGCGTAAAATACATGTGCCCTCGCCGGTGATGGGTGAAATTGGAGATTTCCCCTTTGATCCAGATATCTTGCAGTCGCTGATCCTGATCAATCCGCTCGCGGATCATGCGGGTCAGTTCGCTGATGGTGTACGTCTGCCGGTTCAGATTCATCTCCCTCTCCTCAATCAGCGCGCAGATACACGCCTCACACCGATGACCGCTGCAACTGCGCGCAGGCCAGGGTGTTTTTCAACAGCATGGCAATCGTCATCGGGCCGACGCCGCCCGGGACAGGCGTAATCTGGCCCGCAACATGAACCGCTTCGGAAAAACAGACATCGCCGACCAGTTTGCCGTCCGGCTTACGATTGATCCCCACATCAATCACACAAGCGCCCGGCTTGATCATCTCCCCCCGGATCAGCTCCGGCTGTCCCACCGCACAGACGAGAATATCTGCCTGTCTCGTGATCGCAGACAGATCGGGAGTTCGCGAATGGCAGACAGAGACCGTGGCATGCTCACGCAACAACAACAACGCCGCCGGTTTGCCGACGATGTTGCTCCGTCCCACCACGACGGCATGTCGGCCGGCAATGGGGACATCCTGCCGTTTGAGCAGTTCGATCACGCCGAGAGGAGTGCAAGGAAAGATGCCTGGTTTGCCGACCAGCAATTTCCCCGCGTTGACGGGATGAAAACCGTCGACATCTTTGGACGGATCGACAGCGTCCAGGATCCGCTCCGAACGGATATGTTCCGGAAGCGGCAATTGGACCAGAATGCCGTGAATGTCCGGCCTTTGATTGAGGGTATGAACCAATCGCAAGAGCTCGTCTTCGCTGATGGAGGCGTCCAGGCGATGCACTTCCGAGTAGATCCCCGCCTCTTGACAGGCTTTCTCCTTGTTCCTGACGTAGGTGGCGGAAGCGGGATCATCGCCGACGAGAACAACCGCCAATCCGGGGACAAACTGTTCCCGGCGCCAATGTTCAACCGTTTGTTTCACCTCATCCCTGATTTGCTTGGCTATCGTCTTGCCGTCGATCACTTGTGCCGCCATCGTATTCTCCTTTCCAGGTCTTACTGATGTACGCATAGCTGTTTCCACCCGATCAGCGCAACCCCGCAGGCGTTATCGCCGCTGTACTCGGGCGCACTGAAATAACACCTGGCGCCGACCGCCGGATGCTCAAGCCGCTGTTTCAGCCGGTTCCTAATCCAGCGGTTCGCCACCACACCGCCAACCCACAACACCTCTTTTGGATAGCCGGCCGCAAAAGCGTTGCGAAGCGCCTTTTCCAGCGTGTTGGCCACACACACCTCCACTGCGCGCGCGATCGCGGAAGGCGGCGCGCCCGTCGCTATCCAGCGCAGCGCCTGCGTTTCAGGACCGGAAAAACTGAACCATGTCCCCTTCACGGCGGAAGGAATGCGCAAACCGCTTTCCTCTCCGTTGTTGGCCAGTTGTTCCAATGCAGGACCGGCTGGAAAAGGGAGCCCCAATGCCACACCCACCCGGTCAATCAGCTGCCCGGCATAAAGATCTGTCGAACCGCCGATGGCCTCAACCTTGTAGCCGGTCGGACGCGGCTCGACCGCCAAGATTTCACTGGTGCCCCCCGACAAATGCACCGCCGTAAAAGCTGAAACCTGGTTCAATCTTTGTCCCGTATCACCCAGCGACCAAACGCCTGCCGCCAGATGCCCCTCCTGGTGCGTTGTCAGAAAACAGGGGACATTCAGGAAGCGGGCCAACCATCGGGCATAGCTCAGTCCAACTTGAAAGACGGGCATGTACGAACCGGGAACAGGACGCGGTGCCGCGCTGACAGCGATCGCCTGCAAATGCCCCGGCGGAAGGCCGGATTCTTCAAGCAACTCCGGAAGATGTTGCACATGCTGAAAAACTGCAGCCGATTGTTGCAAGCCACGCTCTCCCGGCTTTACCTGAAGCAACTTCCGCCGGTCCAAAAGCACACGCCCCTTTTCGTCCATCAGGCAAATGGAGGTGCGGTAGTTACTGGTATCAATTCCCAATACAGACATCTCGTATGCCTCACCCTTCAGGCTCCACCATCTCCAGGCGACGCGGAATCCTTTTCCATGTCCCGGCTCACCGCCGACAAAACCCCGTTGACAAAACGCCGGCCCTCGTCGGTACTGAAACGTTTGGCCAGCTCCACCGCTTCATCCATCACGACGGAAAACGGCGTCCCGATGTGCATCATTTCAAGCAAGGCCATCCGTAAGATGTTCCGATCAATCACACTCAATCGTTCCAGTGTCCACCCCCTAAGATAGGGCCGGATGCATTGATCCAGATTTTCCTGGTGCCGCTGCGTCCCATAAACGAGAGAAACGACAAAATCGTCCACTTCATCAGGTATTTTCGCGTCCGGAAAGAGGGCCTCCAGGGCCTTTTCCGGCGTGGCGCCCGTCAAGTCTATCTGATATAAAGCCTGCAGCGCTTTTTCCCGTGCCAATCGCCTCGGAATGGGCAACAAGCTCACCCCCTAAAAGAGAAAGAAGTCACCCCGATTTGGTGACTTGTTACGAATCGTTGCGAAAAAAATGATCTGGCAGGATACGGGTTAAGACATCCCGCAAAGGCTCCTTTTCATCCACCTTTTTACCGAGATAATACCCGCACAAGATCAACAAGGCGACGATGAGCATTCGCCAAAACCCGACCAGCAAAAACAACACGCCAAGCCAGAAACCGAACAGTGTCCCCAGCAATTTTCCGCGATGCTGGTGCCATAACTCTGCAAAAAGCTCTTTCACGCTTATTCCACCCTTGGTTTCGCTACTGGCGAGGGAAGCTTGGATTGGATCTGCCGGATCGTGACATGCACGTCACGGACGCTGACACCAGTAATCTCTTCCACACGATATTTTACCCGGGTCTGTACGTCTTCCACCAGTCCGGGAAAATCTCGTTCTCCGTCGGCATTCAGGACAATGGAAATTTGCAGTTCACCCAGCTCATTCGTCTTTACGCGCAGTTCCTGGGTGTATACCCCCCGCATCTGGGAAAGCGCCTGCTGTACCAAATTTTCAATGGCTTCGCGCGCAATGGCAAGCGAACCCAGCTCATTGACTTGAAAAACGCTGCCCATACGCTGGGGACGGCGAAAAGCCAGCCATACCAGGCGCGCACCTACCAACAGGATAAAGAAGGCCAGGACCCACATCACCCAGTAGCTGCTCTCGGTCTGCCGCAAATCGGCTAGCCGGGCGATGAACAGTTCGGACCAGACCCCTTTCAACAGCCACAGTGCTGACCCAATCGCCAAAGCCATCAACATCAGGCCACCTAATGCCACCAGCAGCCGATCAAACCAATGCTTCATGTCCAGACAACCTCATTTCGTTTCAGCGCCGCTTACAAAATCCACATCCACAATAAACACGTTCACGGCATCCACGTGCAGGCCGGTCATCGATTCCACCGTGTAGCGGACATTGTCCTGGATGTTTCGCCCGATCTGGTTCAACGGTTTGCCGTACTCAGCCACCACGCGCAAATCAATCGAGACGTTGGACTGATCCATGGTGACCGTCACCCCTTTTGAGAGGTTTTTGCTGAACCAGTCGGCAATATCTTCCATCCAGCCCCCGCCGCCACTCATCGCCACCACGCCGGGGACCTCCAGACAGGCGAGCGCGGCAATAATCCGCACCACATTGGAATCGATTTCGATTGAGCCCAACTCCGATTTTACATAGTCTGGAACATATGCCTCCATCTTTTGTGCTCCTTTTCGTTAATCTAAGGAACTATGGAAACCGGTTTATTTTACAGTGATCGGATACAGCTCCAAAAACTTGGTGTTGATGTCTCCTGCGAGGAACTTGGGATGGTTCAACACTTGCAGGTGAAAGGGAATCGTCGTCTCTACCCCCTCGATGACAAATTCCTCCAGGGCCCTTCGCATCCTGGCAATGGCTTCTTCCCTCGTTCTGCCCCAGGTGATCACCTTGGCGATCATGGAATCGTAGTAAGGAGGAATCCGGTAACCCGGGAAAACCGCGCTGTCTACACGCACACCGATGCCGCCAGGGGGAAGATATTCCCGAATCACGCCGGGTGACGGACGGAAATTTTGCCCGGGATCCTCCGCGTTGATCCGGCATTCAATCGCCCAGCCCTCGAGCGCCACCTCCTCTTGTGAGAAAGACAGCGGCTCACCCTGGGCAACCAGGATTTGTTCCTTGACCAGGTCAACGCCAGTGATCCACTCCGTCACGGGGTGTTCCACCTGGATGCGGGTGTTCATCTCCATAAAATAAAAATGCCCGTCCTGATAGAGAAACTCAACCGTGCCCGCACCGACATAATCGACGGCTTGCGCCGCCTTGACCGCCGCCTCTCCCATCGCTTTTCGAAGCTCCGGCGTCATGGCCGGCGAAGGCGCCTCTTCAATCAGTTTTTGGTGCCGGCGCTGAATGGAACAGTCCCGCTCTCCGAGGTATACGACGTTTCCATGCTGATCCGCCATGATCTGGATTTCAATGTGTCGAGGGGATTCCAAAAATTTTTCAATATACACCCCGGGATTGCCGAAGGCCGTTTCTGCCTCCATGCGCGCGGTTTGCACGCCTTTTTTCAACTCTTCGGGATCGCGGGCAATCCGCATCCCCCGTCCGCCGCCCCCCGCGGTTGCCTTGATGATCACAGGATAACCGATTTCCTCAGCGACATCCAGCGCCTCTTGCAGATCCTGGATCACGCCATCGGTCCCAGGCAAAACGGGAACACCGGCAGCCTTCATCGTTTCCTTGGCCACCGCTTTGGCGCCCATCTTCGTGATCGCATCTGGTTTCGGACCGATAAACGTGATCCCGCAAGCTGCGCAAATATCGGCGAAATCCGCGTTTTCCGCCAAAAAACCATATCCCGGATGAATGGCGTCTGCCCCGGTCAGCGTGGCCACACTCATCAGATTCGTAAAGTTCAGGTAGCTGTCTCTGGCCATGGCAGGCCCGATGCAATAAGCTTCATCCGCCAGACGCACGTGGAGCGCCTCTTTGTCGGCCTCGGAAAAAACGGCCACGGTTTGAATACCCAATTCACGGCAAGCACGTATAATGCGAACCGCAATTTCACCTCGATTGGCAATCAATACTTTGCGAAACATCCTGCCTTCCCCGCTTTCTATTTCACTTTCACCGTGAACAAGGGCTGGCCATATTCCACCAGTTGACCATTCTCAGCATGAATCGCGACAATCTCACCCGACACTTCAGCCTCGATTTCATTCATCAGTTTCATGGCTTCGACGATACACACAACGGTTTTTTCATTCACTTGATCGCCCACTTCGACATAAGGAGGCGCATCCGGCGCAGGCGCGCGGTAGAACGTCCCGACCATCGGCGAGACAATCTGATGCAAATTGGCGTCCGCTTCGGCGTTCTCTGCCACCGCCGGTTGAGCCGGTTTAGGCTCTGGTTTAGGCTGCTCGGCGACCGGTTCGGAGGTTTTTTGCACGGGCTGGGGCAATACCGCCTCCTCCTTGACGGCGACGGCCTCCGGCCGGCTCACCGGCGCCACAGCCGCGGAGACGGCCTTTTTCAAGACAACCCTGACACCGTCCTGTTCCAATTCGAACTCCTGTATAGAGGATTGGTCAATGACACGTATCAAATCCTTCAGCTCATGCAGTCTCATGTCCTACATCCTCTCCGTTTCATTTTTCGCCATATGAACGCTTTTCCGATACGGCTCATTTTTCCGATTTGGCTCCTTCTTCCTTTGGACATGACCCATTATATCACATCACGATTTCCATTGGCCAATCCGGCAAAAAAATTGAAACCCCCGAAAACCGATGGCATTCGGTTCCCGGAGGTTTCATCCGTCGGGCTAGCTTTTGAACTTCACAACCACATTGGCGGCGGAAACGTTCATGTTTTGCGAGACAATGTTCATGATCTTCAGCGCCTGTTCGGGGGTCAATTGATCCGCCTTGACGATCACATTCACTTTGCCGTCACCGGGAATCACCACGACATCATCATATCCCTCCAGTTTAATCATTTCTTCCGTGGCATACTGTTTGTCCTCGATGGCATACAGCTCTTTCAACTGGCGATTGGCGTCTGCAATCGCCTCGTTCGTCGCTTCGGTGTTGCTTACAATGTTCAGCAGACGTTCAATCTGCTCCTCTCGCCGAATGTTCCGCTGCATGCGGTATTCGTAGAAAAAGTCATTCAGAGCATTTTTTTCAAAACTGACAGGGGCTGCCTTTAGATCGACCAACGGCTCTTCTGTTTTTCCCTCCGGCTGTTCACCTGCCGCTTGTTGTCCTTGCGTTTGCGCATCCTTTTTCGGCGCATCGGCCGGTTCAGCCAAGTCAACCGGTTCGGTCAGCAAATAATAAGCGGAGAGAAGCACCATCAAACCCAACAAAGAGATCAACCAAATGGTCTGTTTTTTCGGCATCATGGATCACTCCCTTTGATCATTTAGGAAAATAGGAAAAAAAGGATTATCTTCACTTCAAGAAGCGTTTTTTCGCGGAAGAATCGCCACCCGATGTGGGGGCACGTTCAATCCCCGTTGGACCGCTTCCAGAATCCACGCTTTGAGCTGCGGGTTTTCCGCCCCTTCGGCAATTATCAGTACACCTCTGACTTTGGGACGCTTTTGCATCAATACCAACGGCTTTTCTTCATTGTCCTGCCGATAAACCACCACTTGCCGGTTGACGCTGTCCTCCTCTACCTGCCTGGTCGCCCCCTGGCGATCCTTTTCTTCCGTCTTTTGCCGCCTGTCCTGAACGTTTTTTTCAACGACCAATTCTTCGGTCGAATCCAAATTGACCATTACGGATACCCGGCCCGTTCCCACCACCTCCTCCAACATCTTTTTCAACTCTTCTTCATACTTTCTCTCCATTTCATCAACAGATGACTGCTTGGGTTCCGAAACAGCGACGGGTGACGCTTGCGGAAGATCCGGCCCTTCTGACGGAGGGACATGGCGTTCCACCTGGAAAAAAGAGCTCAAAATAATCAGGGCGACACCAACCCCGCCGATAATCCACAGCCACTGGATTTTGCTCAGTTTCCCTTTTTCCGGTTTCGACGGTTGCTCCATCTCATCACCCCCTTACCCATCCAGAGAAATGAAGATGTGATCGGCATCCAGTTGATAATTTCCTGCCAGCCATTCCTTCAGCTTGCGTTCCACCTCGCGGCTTGCCGCCGATGAGGAAGAATTTGACGGATGGCTTCGGGTATCTTCGGAAAACGTTTCGGAAATCTGGATCTGAACGGGTTGCACGGCCGATTCCGCTCGCACCGGTGTCCATGCCGGCTCGCCAATCCGCCCCCGTATTTCAATCGAGCGAATGGCCGGGCTTTTTTCTTCCAGATCTGTTTCTTCCACCTCGACTGAGACATGATCAACAGCTACCGGAAAGCGGGCTTCCACCTCGCGCGCAATCCCTTCCCGCAATCCCTGTTCCACCAATTGAATGGCCTGTTGTTGCTGGATCTTTTGAATCCTTTCCGCCTCCTGCCGTATGCCTCCTGATTCGACAGAGGCAAGACCGTTTCGGGAATACCAATCGAGAAACCATTGCTCCTCTCCCCAACGGCTGTTCAACACGTTGAAAACGGGACCGAGGATGGCCATCAAGATGGTGAGACTGAGGACGATCCGGATATACCGTTCCATGCTGCGGCTTGGAAGGAGCATTTCGATCAGGCTGGCCAGAATCATCACCAGGATCAGCGTCTGGAACCACTGGCTGATAAACTGAAACATCTTTCGGCACCTACCTCATCATCAGCGTCACGTTCCCCGCCACAATCACTACGGTGATTGCGAGAAAAAACATCAGGGCGACGATGGCCATGGCAGCAAACATGAGAATGAGACTTTTTCCGACCAGTGACAAACAGGTGGTGACGGGACTTTCTCCCAACGGCTGCATCACCGCACCGGCAAAACTGTAAATCAGCGAAAGGATCAGGATTTTCATCGCCGGAAAAATGCAGATGAAGAGCAACGTCAGCACGCCGGCCATCCCAATCGCATTTTTGACCAGCAATGACGCCGCCACCACCGTGTCTGCCGCGTCCGCAAACAATTTGCCGACGACCGGGACGAAATTGCCGGCAATAAATTTTGCGGTTCGCAAGGTCACGCCGTCGGCGACAGAGGCTGTCAGCCCTTGCAAGGAAATCACCGACAGAAACAACGTGGTCAGCACGCCAAGGGCGCCGAGGCTCAGCTTGTTCAGCAAATCCGCCAGCTGGCTGACCTGGTACCTGCCTGTAAATCCGCTCACCACATTCATCACCCCGGCCAGAAAGATCAGGGGCAACACAAGCGTGGCAATCAGGTTGCCAATCACGTGCACCATAAACAGGATGAGGGGGTGGAAAATGCTTGCCGATGCCAGGTTGCCGAGTGACAAAAGCAGCGACAGCAGCAAGGGAACCAGGGCCAGCATCAGATCCACCATGGTCGAAATGGTTTTCGCGGCCAAATCCATCGCCACCCGAAAGCTGTTGATCACCAGCACGATGAGGGAGAGAAAGACAATGGCGTAAGCGACGGTACTGACGGTCTGGTGCTCAAAGGAGGACTGGATCGAGCCGAGAATCATCGCAAATACCGTCAAGACGACAATCATTCCCAATAAATGGGCGTTTTGGCGGATTTCTTGAAAAAAGAAGGCCAGCAATCCCTGCCAAACCGATTGGAGATTTAATCCCGCTCCGCCAGGAAGAAATTGTTCCATCAGGCTGGGCGTCTCCAGAATCGGCAGAAAACCCCCGTATTCCTGCCGCAACCGTTGCCAGAAGGCTTCTACGTCGTTAGTCGGCAGCGCCGCCAATTGCTGCTTCAAATACTCGTTCGACTCGGACACCGGTGGCTCCGTTGGCGGTTCACCGGCTGTGGCGGCAGCGCAAACGCTTGGGCTGATCATGAAGAATACAGCCAGCAGGAACCAGGTTCGAGCTTTTTTTAACGGATTCATCGGGCCTCTTCCCCTTCTTTTGTGACATGTTCATATCGGGAGCAGCTTCAGCACCGTCTCGACAATGATGGATATAATCGGTATCGCCATAACGAGGATCAGGACTTTTCCAGCCAACTCGATTTTTGACCCGATTCCATTCTCTCCGGCATCCCGGGCAATTTGCGCCCCGAACTCGGCAATATACGCAATCCCGATGATCTTCAAAATGGTTTCCAGAAAAATGTTGTTTAACTCCGTCTTCTGCGCCAGCTGGCGGACCAAATCAATAATCTGAACAATCTTGTCCAACAGAAACAGAAAAATGAACAAACCGACAATGGTCACGAGTAAAAAGGCGAACTGCGGCTTTTGTTCCCTGAGTATTACCGCCAAGACGGTGGTCATCAAGCCGATTCCGACAATGTGAATGATGTCCACGTGGGCCTCCTCCAGACAGAATCAGGGTCCGTCCATCCTTACATGTGCCGGCTAATAAAAGAGAAATACACGCTGAATTTCCTGAAACAGATCGCTGATCATTTTCGCGACCATCAACAAAACCACGACAAATCCGATAATCCCTGCCCAGAACGCGTATTCCTCTTTTCCCGCCTGTTTGAGAATGGTATGAATCATCGCCATAATCAAACCGATACCCGCCACCTGAAAGATGGCGCTCACATCAAAGGACATACGACCACCTCTTTTAGAACAACAGGATGACAACAAACAGTCCGCCTAAAAACCCGAGTGTGCGGCTCATCTTTTCATACTTCAGTTGCTCTTCCCGCGCCAATTCCTCTTCCACCTGCAGGTGGCGGAGGAGGGCTCGAATGTGTTTGACTTGGCTTTCCCGATCGGAATTTCCCAGCGAATGTCCAAACTGGAGCAATACCTCCTGTTCTTTCTCCTTCAAAGAGGTTTCCGGCCAGATTCGCCGTAACGCCCGCTCCCAACATTGCTCCGTCGGCAGCCCGTCCGACCTGTCCAACTCTTCCGCAGCGATGTGAAACAGGGGCCCGATGGGCTTCGGTATGGTTGACCCGATCCGGTAAAACGAATCGGACAACCTTTCCAACCGGTAAAGCACATCGGTCTCCAGCATTTCAAACGCCGCCTGCAGATGGCGGAGCTGCTGGGGCCGTTCGGCAAAACGCTTGGAGTAATAAAAACCGAGTGCCGTTGCGGAAAAGAGAATCAGGATCATGCCCATCCACTTCATGTTCTGTTCCCACCCGGCGCAACAGGCTGGCCTTCCTTGTCCAGTACGGCTTGTACCGTACCCGGGCCCTTTTCCCGGCTTAAAATGACCACCCGCTCGAATGCCCACTGGGACAACAAAGGGGCCAGACTGGGACGGCGCAAGATGTCCGCATAATCCCACCCATGAGCGGTGGTGATCACCTTCACCCCGGCATGGACAGCTTCCATCAACGCTCGCGTATCCGTCTGTCCGCCGATTTCATCGACGACCAGCACTTCGGGGGACATGGAACGGATGAGCATCATCATCCCTTCCGCCTTGGGACAGCCATCCAGGACATCTGTCCGGGGACCGACATCCTTTTGCGGAACGCCTCGCAGGCTTCCGGCAATCTCCGAACGCTCATCCACGATGCCCACTTTATATCCCCTCGGCAGCGGCGAATTGCCGTAGCTGACTTGACGGGCCACATCCCGCAGCAGCGTGGTTTTGCCGCACTGCGGAGGCGAAATGATCAACGTATGAAAAATCTCTTGCCGGTGGTGATTCCACAAAAACGGCATAATGCCGTTGGCGGCCCCGACCACCTCGCGCGCGATCCGCAGGTTAAAACTGGAAATGTCACGAATCCCTTTGACTTCCCCTCTCTCCAGGATCACTTTGCCGCTGATGCCGACGCGGTGCCCCCCTTGCAACGTGACATACCCGCGCCGCAACTCTTCCTCCATGGTATAGAGGGAATGGTTGCTCAAAACGTTCAACATCTTGGCCCCGTCCTCCACCGTGAACCGGTATCCCGCCGACAGCCAGCGGCTCACTTCCCCTTTCGGCGTCAGGAACAAGGACTGGCTTCGCAGGATTAACTCGACGGGCTTGCCGATCCGAAGGCGAATTTCTTCCAAGCCGGCGAGGTGCTGCTCCGGCAATCCGGCAAACAGCTCCTTCAAGTGCGCAGGAAAGACAGCCAGCCAGGAAAATGGCGTGTGTGCTTCTGTCATGGGCTCTCACCTTTGTACAAGGTTTCTACCACATTCATATTCGGGAATGGACAGATTATGTATAAAAGAAAAGCCCTTGCGGCGTTATCCGCAAGGGCAAAACTTTAAGAAACGGTATTTACACATAAACCGGCTCTTCAGTTGATTTATCCGGCTCCACCGAATAGGCATGCTCCTCATCTTCTGCATCTTCTTCATCAAAGAGGTCTTCCTCTTCATCGTACCAATCTTCATCATACACAAAAGATTCCAGATCACGCAGATCTTCATCGATGGCATCGATATAATCATGCAGCTCATCCTGGCGGTCGACGGCCCGTTCAAACTCGACAATCAGATCATCCATCAACTCCAGCAACTCCAGCACAAGCCGCCCTTCCTTGGTTTGCTGCTGAAGTTGCATCCCTTCGGCCAGTCCCTTCAGATAAGAGACCTTCTCACTGAGATGCATCATCCGGCTCCCTCCTCACACAAGATGATGAAAAAACACTCCAGACCACCTATTGATGGACAATCTTATTATGGCACCAGATGCACAAAACCATCCCGGTTATTTCACCTTCAATCCGACAAAAATGCACGTCACCCCGCATAGAATCCAGAATAATTTGGCGAACGAGAGTTTTTCCGCTATCCCAACCACGCCAATCGTGGTCGTCGTGATTAACACCAGCGGCCCGACCATGGCCAGCGCCGAATTTACAAACAGCGCCTTTTCAATGTCATTGAGCCGCCACATCAACAGCCCGGCGCATAACTCGATGGTCCCCGAGATCAACCGCAATAGCCCCATCGCAAAAACAATGTGATTCAACCAAAAAAACACCGTTCACACACCGTCCTTGACCTATTTTTCTTCATGTCTATGCAGCCGATCGGTGTGCAAGTCCAACAAAGAAATCCACAAGTACCCATGCGCCCATCCCTGCATAAAATAACGCAGCGGCGTTTGACAAGTTTGAGAAAAGAAGGAGTCTGGTAGGATGGCAGCTCTTCACTCGCAACTGGAAGATCCCTCGCAAACGAGAGCGGCAAAACCGCGCACCACAGGACTGACCATGGTGATCGATACCGGCATCGGTCAACTGACTTACCAGGATATGGTTGAAACAGCAGGCCGATATATCGACTTTATCAAATTGGGGTTCGGGACATCGGCGCTCTATTCTCCCGAACAACTTGCCGCCAAGGTAGCATACGGTCGTCAACATGGCATTGTGGTTTACCCTGGAGGAACCTTATTGGAAGTGGCATTGGCGCAAGGGCTGGAAGAGGAGTACTTCCGGTTTGTCACAACGATTGGCTTCCCGCTGATTGAGATCTCGGACGGGACCATCGATCTTCCGCTGAAAATGAGGAAGCGGTTGATCCGTGAAGCGCAAGAGCGGGGGCTTTTCGTGATCACCGAGTATGGCAAAAAGGCCGAAGGCAGGCAAATTGAAGCGGCGCACCTGCAGGAGGTGGTCGAGATGGATTGGGATTGCGGCGCGTTATTTACCATCGTGGAAGGACGGGAATCGGGAAAAGGGGTAGGCGTGTTTGACCAGCATGGACAATCCGACGACAGACTGGTCCGGGAAATTGTCGGCATCCTTTCGCAGCCGGAGCGCCTCATCTGGGAAGCGCCGCGCAAAGAACAACAAATCTATTTTCTGAAAACCCTGGGCAGACAAGTGAATCTGGGAAACATCTCCATCCAGGACATCTACTCCCTTGAATCGCTGCGCCGGGGACTGCGTGCCGATACCTTCCTTTCCAACAGACAACCTGATGTTTTGATACCCGAGTACGACTACCAATAGGTGAGGTGTTCGCCGGAGGAGGTGTTGAGATGCATGTCGATGTCGTGGCAACGGTAAACGAACTGATGCAGGAGGATATTCTGCATAAAACCGTCATTGTCATTGATACGCTGCGGGCCACAAGCAGCATGATCATAGGGGTGGCCCAAGGCGCTGAAGAAATTATTCCAGTGGAAACCATCGGGCAAGCGAAGTGCCTGTACGCCCAATATCCGACTTACCTGCTGGCCGGTGAAAGAAACAGCAAAAAAATACCTGGTTTTCACCTGGGCAATTCTCCCGCAGAGTGGCTTTCCGCACCATTAAAGGGCCAGCGCATCATTTTTACGACGACAAACGGAACCCGGGCCATCCTCAAATCAGCCAAAGCCGATCAAATTCTCATCGGTTCCTTGCTGAACGGTCAATGCTGTGCAAAGCAGGCCATTTCATATCAGGCGGACATCACCATCCTCTGTGCCGGAACAAGGAATCAATTTGCCATCGAAGATGGCCTCACTGCCGGGTATCTCATTGAGCAGCTCTTCCATATGACAGAAGGGCTAACCATCAGTGATCTCGGTTGGGCGCTTTATCACGCCTACCTCGCCAGCCGCCATCGGTTGTCTGAAATTATCCGGCTTGGGCAAGCCGGACAACGCCTGATCCAGCTCGGATGCCATGAGGATCTCATCATTTGCTGTCAGTTGGATAAGTACCCCGTTGTCGCCCGTTTCAAGCCCCCCTCCGTCATTGGCGCCGCTGCAGGAGAATCGTAAGGACGACTATTTTATTGCCAGCCATCATAGGATGAACTAAGGTTTTGACGAAAAGAAACAGATGGAGAGAGGAAGGCTCCTATTCCTATGCATGGGGAACTGACCCTCGTTATTCTGGTCATTATCGGTATCATCGGCCGCTCGAATATCCTGGCCACCGCTGCAAGCCTGCTCCTGATCATGAAGCTGCTCCACCTGGAACGGTTTTTCCCCGCCGTTGAAAGGCGCGGCCTGGAATTCGGCCTGCTTTTTCTCATGATGGCCGTTTTGGTTCCGTTTGCTGCAGAAAAAATCACCTGGAAGGATCTCTTTTCGCTCTTTACCTCGCCCGTCGGCGTTTTGGCACTGCTGGGCGGTGCCATCGCGACGTATATGAACGGAAAAGGCCTCTCTCTCCTGCAGGCCGATCCACAATTGATCATTGGCCTGGTCATCGGTTCCATTTTCGGCATCATTTTTCTAAAAGGAATCCCTGTCGGACCGTTGATGGCCGCAGGGATTACTGCCGCATTGATCAAATGTTTGACTTTTCTCTTTTCCAAACCCTGAATCTAGGCTCTGGATACATAACTTTCCGTGCGCGTATCGATAATCAATTTGTCCCCTACATTGATAAACAACGGCACCTGCACCACCAGGCCGGTCTCCAAAGTGGCCGGCTTGCTGCCGCCGGTAACCGTATCTCCCTTGATGCCCGGGTCGGTGGCCACAACCTCCAACACCACCGTATTGGGCAGCTCAATTCCGATGACTTGATCGTTGTGCATCATGACGTGAACCGTCATGTTTTCTTTGAGAAATTTCAATTCGCGTTCAATCTGCTTGCGATGCAAGGTCAGCTGTTCGTAGGTTTCGCTATCCATGAAGGTGTACTCATCGCCGCTGTTGTACAGGTATTGCATCTCTCTTGTATCGATGCGCGCCTGTTCCACTTTCTCGCCGGCACGGAACGTCCTCTCCTGGATGTTTCCGTTTTGCAGATTGCGCAACTTGGTACGCACAAACGCGGCGCCTTTCCCCGGCTTCACGTGCATAAATTCAATAATCTGCCAGAGTTCCCCATCCACTTCAATCGTCAGTCCTGTGCGAAAATCATTGGTTGAAATCATTCTGTACCTCCATCATTCGAATTGCTGACTCATTCAATCACCAAGAATTCCTTCGGTGCGCCGGTCAATACTTCCAAGCCCGTTTCTGTCAACAATACATCATCCTCGATCCGCACCCCGCCCAGGCCGGGCAAATAGATCCCCGGCTCCACCGTCAATACCATCCCTTTTTCCAGGGTGCTCTCGCTTCTCCTGGACAAGCTGGGCGCCTCGTGGATATCCAGGCCGATCGCATGTCCTGTGCCATGGCCAAATGCCTCGCCATAGCCGCGCTCACTGATATAGGAGCGAACCACTGCATCTGCCTCCCGGCCCGTCATCCCGGGACGGATCTCTGCCAAGCCCTTTAACTGCGCTTCAAGAACAATACGATAAATCTCCCGCAACTTGTCATCCACCCGGCCCAGCGCTACCGTCCGCGTCAGGTCTGAACAATATCCCTGATAGCGGGCCCCAAAGTCAAGCGTAATCATATCGCCGGCTTGCAATACACGTTCGCTGGCGACGCCGTGCGGAAGCGCCGATCGCGGGCCTGAGGCCACAATGGTGTCGAAAGCGGGGCCAGAGGCACCCAATCGGCGCATCTTGTATTCGATTTCCGCGGCGACATCGCATTCCCGGATGCCCGGACGAAGGATGTTCAGCACATGTTCAAACGCCTGATCCGCGATCGCCACCGCCTTGCGGATGAGCCGGATTTCCTCGGGGTCTTTTACGTAGCGCAAGCGCTCGACCCACTCTGCTGTCGGAACGAGGCGTATCGGGTTGAGCGCCTCCTGCAGGCGCTGGTATTCCCCGTATACGAGATGGTTTTGATCAAATCCCAGCTGGCGGACGCCAGCCTTATTCAACAGCTCTTTCAACGTATGTACTGCTTCTCCCTGATGCTCTACGACCTCAAAGAAAGGCGCCTGTTCCCCGGCCTGTTCCACATAGCGAAAATCAGTCAGCAACCATGCCGCTGCGGGCGTAATCACCACCAGGCCGCTTGTTCCCGTGAAGCCGCTGATATACCGCCGGTTGCTCGGTTCCGTGACCAGTAATGCGTCCAGCTTCTGCTCTCTCAGCATGTCGCGGATGCGGCGGATGCGTTGGGGATTCACTTATGCCACACTTCCTTTCTGCCCGGCGAGATAGCGCAGAGCCAGAAGATAGCCCGACGAGCCCAGCCCGGATATCTGTCCCTTGACCACCGGCGCGATCACCGACTGGTGCCGAAAAGGCTCGCGGCTGTAGACATTGGAAAGATGCACTTCAATGACCGGAACAGCGACAGAGGCCAAGGCATCCCGCAACGCATAGCTGTAATGCGTCAATGCCCCGGGATTGATGATCATGCCAAGCAGCTGGGGATCATCCTGATGTTCCTGGATCCGATCGATCAGCTCCCCCTCGTGATTGGATTGAAAAGCCAGCACCTCCACCCCAAGCGTATTGCCCAGTGCGCGCAATTCCTGGTTCACATCTTCCAGGGTCTGCCGGCCGTAGACGTCCGGTTCCCGCTTCCCGAGGCGATTCAGGTTTGGCCCGTGCAAGACGAGAATTTTCACCCCTACCCCTCCTCACGGATATGCAACATTTTACCACAGAGGGATTGGATCGAGAAAGGAGGTACAGAGGGAAGGCGCACGGTCGTTTCTAACCACTGTATCGCGTCAATCCCTGATAAATGCTTTCATACAAACGGAGGCGCTCAATGAGGGCCGGCAAGTCGGCATAAAAATCTGCATGCCGCAAAACCGAATCATGTTGCTGAATTTCAGCCGCATCCATGAAATCTGTACAGACGGCCAAGACCATCTTCGACTTTTGTTTCATTAACTTAAACGTGTCCGCCAACCGCGACATGTCCGCTTGGTAAGCAGGAACCACGCATACATATCTGACATGTTGTGACCGCGCGTAATGAAGCAGCTCATCCGCTGCAGGAAATGTGTCTAAAGGTATGGTTCGCCACCCGGACAAAACCAATGCTTCATTCACGATTTTCAATAACAGTTGCACACTCTCGTCGTTGCTGGGGGAAGGCGCGATCAGGATGGTGAATCGCTCGTCCGACAAGCGCTGGACCGATTGGAAATGATCCATGACCTCGCGACAGATTTGGCAAGCCGTTTGATAATCTTCTCGCTTCAACGCTCCTAATTGACGCATGTTTTGTATCTGCTTCACCGTATGGACAATCACATGGAAGATAATCGTCTCATGAGGCATGGTACGGGTCAAGGTCTGGATCAGGGAAACGGCCTTGCCGGCTTCACCCAGCAGGAGGTGGTTCTGAAATTGATGCTGTAGCTCTTCCAACACAAAGCGGTCTGGCCTTTTTGTCTCTTTGACGCCTTCCCATGAAAGCAATCTTCTGACCGAAATGGACAGGTTATTGGGGATTGGATACGTATGTCCCTGATCTTTTTCCGTTACGGTTGGCAAGTAGGGGAAATGGCTGGTCACATCAGTGACGATGACAACCTTGTGGTTGGTTAACTCCAACGTGGCATTTACGGGGTAGATATGCAACATCTGCATGAATTCCCGCAGGAAGTACGGATCATACAAATGCGATTCGTGAAGCATGACTTCCAAAGCTTTGGCGCTGGGCAAAGGATCCCTGTATGGACGTTCGAGCGTCAAAGCGGAGTATACATCAATGATCATCAGAAGGCGGGAAAACAGATTGATTTGATTCCCGATTCGTCCTTCCGGATAGCCCGATCCGTCCATCCTTTCGTGATGCTGTTCAATGATCGGGATGATCGGACTGTCAGGATCATGCGCAGCCAGTTGTTGCACCCCGTAGTCCACATGCATTTTGATGATCTCAAACTCTTCGGCGGACAACGCGTCTTCACTGGCCAGGATTTTTCGGGGAACGTGCAATTTGCCTATATCATGCAGCAGGCAGGCCGCCGCGAAGTGATGCTCGTTGTCCATGCCGATGTGCTTGACAAACAACGTTCCCAGAATAAACGTGTCAAGGGAATGATAGTAGGTCGGCAAATCCCACTTTTGCAGGTCCATCATGGTTTGATAGTAGTGATCATCGGCCAATATGCTTTGCCACAGTTCATATGCATAGGCCAAACGTTCCGAATGATTAAACGCCAATCCATACCTGCTTTCACGGGCAATCTTCCTCATGCCCTGAAAAAACAGATCGGATAAATGCTGTTCCCGCGCATTGAGCCTTTTTTTGCTCTGAGCTTCAATGAGTTTATGCAATTGAAAAAAAATGGGCTGTATGCGCACTTCAGGCCCTTCGAATTTAACAGCAGTCTCTTGCTGAAGCGGAACCTCACTTTGGGCGGGCATCCCGATTTGGATTGGCACTTCTGATATTCCGAATCTTTTTAACCGGTGGATCAAATGAGGTTTGATAACGGTGCCTTTTGCAAGAAGCAACGTTCCGCCCAAGTAAATATCTCTGCCAACCACGTCGCCGTCAGACACATCAACGGTTTTTTTCATCTCTATCATCGTTTGTCCCCTTTTCTTTTTTGGGTTTCAGATGAATGTAACGTAAGTATTTTATGTAACATTCAAATCCCTTCTCCGAAGGGATTTTCGTTTGCTTTTGGCCTTTTCCCATAAATGCTTTCAATGACATATTTTGTTACCCATAGACTCGTAATGAATCATTAGGATATAATTTCAGCGGTAACAGCCCACGCCACCAAGTGGCCTCGGAAAAAGGAATAGGCACGTTTTCGAATCAGGAGATGAATGAGACAAAGCCGATACTTGTTCACACTAATGAGCAAGGAGAGTCATTGACATGAGCGCAGTAGAACCCATTCGCGATTTGAAGACTATTCGAAAAATTCGTTTAATATTGAGAGGGCAGTCGATTCGTAATGAGTTGCTTTTTATCCTGGGAATTAATGTCGGCTTACGTATCAGCGACATCCTCCGTTTAAAGGTAAAAGATCTGGTTAAACCGGATGGGAAAATCAGGGATTATGTTATCGTGAAGGAAAAAAAGACAAAAAAAGTCAAGAAATTTTATATCGGCAAGGTGGTCAAACAAACCATTAAGGACTATATGGAAGAATATCGTCCGCATCCGGACATGTATGTATTCAAAAGCCGTAAAGGAAAAAACCGGCCCATCAGCCGCCAACAAGCCTACCGCATCATCAACCACGCTGCCGAATTGGCTGGCTTGGTGGAACGTGATCATACCGGCCGCATTGTGAGTGGAGAAATTGGTACGCACACATTGCGAAAGACGTTCGGCTACCATGCATACAAGAACGGCGCGGATACCAATCTGTTGCAGGAAATTTTTAATCATTCCTCCAACAAAACCACCTTAAGGTACATCGGCATCACCGAGGAGCAGAAAAAAGAAGTGTATTTGAGTTCCAACCTGGGCTAAAGAAAAGAGCATGAACAGCATACACATTTGATGCGGTCCCATGTTAAAATAGTGTCAAGGGATTCATTTTAAAATGACGGAACACGGCATTCTAATCCATATTTTTACATTTCATCCAATCCCTGAATGACCAACCGCAATCTGTTGGGCAGGTGATCCGAAAGACATGCCACAAAAAAAACAGCCCCTCTATGGCGGCCAGGCCGTCATTGAAGGGGTGATGTTTGCCGGACAACGCACACGCGTGACCGCCATTCGCCGCAAGAACCAGCAAATCGACTTTTTCGAAGAGGTGGGCATTGAGCAACCGGTCTGGTTGCAAATCGGCCGCAAAATTCCTTTTCTCCGCGGCAACATCGCCATCATCGAGGCAGTCGCCAGCGGCTCAAGACACATGAACTTCGCCAGCGAGCGTTTCGAAGTGGATGCGGCCGATGGTAAAGAGGCTTCTCTTCCCGAAAAATCCGCATCCAAATGGTCCGCATATTTCAGTCTTGCATTGCTGGCTGTGCTCTCCTTTATCGTCGCCAAAATCATCTTCACCGCTGTGCCTGCGTTTCTTGCCAGCGCATTTGATCCCTGGGTCCACAACTATTTCGTCCGCAATCTGATTGAAGGCGCCATCAAGACCGCCTTGCTGCTCGCCTATCTCTGGGCGATCGGCCAGGCTCCCCTCATCAAGCGCCTGTTTCAGTACCACGGTGCCGAACATAAGGTGATCAATGCCTTTGAAGCCGGCGAACCGTTAACCGTCGAACGGGTCAAAAGACATTCCCGCCTGCACTACCGTTGCGGCAGCAGTTTCATGATTTTTACCATTCTAACAGGCGTCATTTTGTACTCGTTTATCCCGTATGCCACAGTATGGGAGAGAATTTGGGATCGCATCCTCCTCATCCCGGTGGTCATCGGCCTCTCCTACGAAGTGCTTCGCTTAAGCAACGCAGCAAAAGGATTGCCTTTTCTCTCCTGGCTCGGGTATCCGGGACTTTGGCTGCAAAAATTGACCACCCGCGAACCGGACGAATCCCAGATCGAGGTCTCGATTGCCGCCTTTCAGCGCATGAGAGAACTGGATGCGAAAAAAGAAGCGCCACTCCAAACATTCTGTTTGTAAATTTCTATTGAAAGCGTGGTGTTCAGAGCATGGGCAACCGTATTTTGACACTCGTCTTAATGGGGCTGTTCTTCATCGGCCTTCTGGTCACCCTGTTGAGAAACCCCCTTTCGGTGCTGATTCCGCTGGCAATCCTGGGAACCATTATTTATTTTTTGCGCAAACCCCGTTCCCCCTTTCGCCACAGCGGACCCAGAGGAGGAAGAGGTTTCGCCTCGCCTTCCTATCCGGTCAGAACCCCGCGCGGGGAAAAACGGTTCTCCTTGAAATTAAAATCAGACGCCCCGGAGATACTGTTTCAAAAAAAGAAGTCTTCGAAGAAAAAGCAACACGCTTTCCGGGTCATTGAAGGAAAAAAAGGAAAGTCTCCCTCCCAGGACAAGACCGACAAACATCTGCTTCATTAATGATGGGCCGGGTTCACTTGATAACGTGGACGGTATTTCAAGCAATATGCTGCAAAATCCCAGCCGCGGAAGAAAGCTTCGGCTGCCCTCCTGCCGGATTGATACAGTTCGTCCATCTCTTCCATCGACAGCGTAAAATCGGTTGCAGAAATGTGATGCGTATTGATAAAAATCGTCCTGACCGCATCCGCCTCCCGGATGGCCAAATGGTCTATGGCGCCGATCATCGTCTTCGTCAGCGCATGTGTATATTGGAACAATGTCTTCGTGGGATGAGGCTTGCACCACTTATCACTGATCAAGCGAAAGCCAAACGTTGGCCAGCGCGGTTTATCCTTTGCGTCAAACAACCAGACCGGATAGTTGCTCAACAACGCTCCGTCCAGAATCATGTACGTGCCCTTTTTCGTCCGCAACCGGACGGGTTGATAGAAATACGGAATGGCGCAACTCATCGCCACTGCTTTTGCAACGGGAAAGCCTTTCGGCCGAAGGCCGTATTTCTGGAGATCCTTCGGAATGACCAGAACATCCCCTGAGGTGATGTCGGTCGCAACGATGTGCAGGCGTTCTTCTTCCAAGTCGCTGAACGTGCGGACCCCTCTCTCAGCCAGCCTCTTTGCCAGCCAATCCTCCAGCGGACCGGTAGAGTATAAGCCTTTTTTCAGCAATAACTGCAACGGCAGGCCAATCCCCGGAAGCCGAAACCAGCCCGAACGTTTCATAAAGCTGGTAAAATCGGTTTCATGAAAAAAACGGTGCATCTCCCCTGCCGTATAACCTGCCGCCAGCAACGAAGCCACAATCGCGCCAGACGAGGTGCCGGCCACCCGTTTCCATTGATAACCGTTCTCCTCTGCCACCTGGATTGCTCCCACGAGAGCAATCCCGCGAATTCCTCCTCCTTCAAATACAGCATCTGCCCACATTGTTCTCCCCCCATCCATACAATAGGGTATGAACAACATGTCATACTGGCAATGCTTTCGCGCGAATGATTCAACTCTCTTTGGCCACTGGCTTTACCACCACCTGGAAGCAAGGCCAATGGCCAGAATTCCAAACAAGGCCAGCGGAAGAATTCCTGGAAAGAAAAATTGGACCTCTTCTGCCATTGGTGAATCTCCTGTACCCACTGCATGAGTCACGGTGACCTCATCCGCGCCGCCTGCGACAGGCCAGGGATAAGGCTGCAAATAAACGTAATGCCCATCTACTCCCATCAATCTTCCATAATACCTTCTCCCATCCCGCATCCGCACCACCACCATACGGTACATATGGCGGCGGCAAAAACGGTGAATCCAATCACAAGACATGACAACCAAGCCCTCCTTTTTCATTCTGGTTAAGTCACACGCAACGCAATGAGAATTTGGAAGGTTTCTACATTACAACGGTATGACGCGCTTTCTTCCTTGCTCATCCTCCAATCTCCCATTTTTTGAGAAACAGGTGTTGGCCCTCGTAAATAAAAAAAGGCACCCGGACTCATCCGTCCAGGTGCGCAATGACATTCCAGGGGGCACAATAACATGGGGAAAAAGCAGGTTTAGCCGCAACGCGTATACCCGCAAGCGATACAATGCTTGCATCCCTCTTCGTTGATGAGCGAAGCCGAGCCGCACGTAGGACACAGGTCCAGAACTTCCGTTCGGTCCTCCGCGTCGCTGTCGTCGTTCCGGCGGATCTGAATCGTATAGCGCGAGGCATGTTCCCCTTCCTGCTCATGCGCAGCAGACAACTCGAGCATGCCAGCGTCGCTTTCTGCGCCAACCAGATCCCCGTTTCCATTGATGTGCATCTCGAGAGCCTTGGCCACCGCATCCGGCACCGATTCGACCCGGTTCGGGCCAAATCCGACCGCGCCTGAACCACCAATCCCCTTGAGGTGCTTGATCAGCAACTTCGCCTTGTTCCCATCCGGCAATTCCCCGAAGCGCAAGAAGAGAGTGGAAACCCTGCCCAACGCCTCCGACATGGCAAACACGTCACTGCCTGCCTTGCCAATATTGACGATAATTTCAAAGGGTTTTCCGTTGATGTCGTTAATCGTGATGTACGCTTTTCCGAGCGGGGTTTTCATCTTGTAGGTCGCGCCAGTCAATTTCTGCGGCCGCCGGTGGTACTCCGCTTTCTGCGAACCCGACTCCTTCGCTTGCGGCAGGGCGGTCCCTTTCTCTGCAGTCCCTTTCTCTTCAGACGGCTTTTCCGTTGACAGTACCTGGACATCCCGGCTGCCGTCCCGGTAAATGGTCACTCCTTTGCATCCCAGATCAAAAGCCAGTTCGTACAGTTTTTTCGTATCTTCAATGGTAAAATCCGCGGGCGCGTTGGCTGTCTTGCTGATGGACGAGTCCACCCAGCGCTGAATGGCCGCCTGAACGCGGATGTGTTCCTCTGCCGTCAGATCCATGGCGCTGACGAAATAATCGGGAAGCGGCTGGCCGGGATGCTTGTCCATCCACTCCTTGGCAATCGGCACATATTGTTTGTCTACCCCCAAGCGGCTCTGCCGGAGGTATTCAAAGGCATAAAACGGCTCGATGCCAGTGGATGTGCCGACCATGGTTCCCGTGCTGCCGGTGGGCGCCTGGGTCAACACGGTGACGTTTCGCATCCCTTTGGTGCGGATCGCTTCCCTGACCTCCTCATCCATCTGCTTGACAAAGCCGCTTTGCAGAAACTTCTCTGCGTCAAACATGGGAAATGGGCCTTTTTCAGCAGCCAGATCGGCAGAGGCAAGGTAAGCTTTTTTAGCGATAAAGCCATACAACTTGTCGAGAAAATCCAGCGACTCTGGGCTTCCGTAGCGGATCTTCAGGCGGATCATCATCTCGGCAAGCCCCATCGTCCCCAGCCCGATGCGGCGCTCATTCATTTGATTTTTCCGGTTGTCTTCAAAGTGGTAAGGCGTGGCGTCGATCACGTTGTCGAGAAAACGAACCGACCACTCCACAGCCTGCCCCAAAGCCTCCCAGTCCACGTCGGTTTCGTCCTGGTTGACAAACTTTGCCAGGTTGAGCGCGGACAGGTTGCACACTCCCCAGGCCGGCAGGCCTTGCTCGCCGCACGGGTTGGTGCAGATGATCTTATTGAAATACCAGCTGTTTGACATCTGGTTGTAGTATTCCATGAAGACGACGCCGGGCTCGGCCGACTTCCATGCCGATTCGATGATCGTATGCCAGATGTCGCGCGCTTTCAGCACTTTGTAGACGTTCACCTTTTTGCCCAACTGTCTCCATTTGTCCAGATCGCCGTCCCATACCTCGTCGTAATCGGGATCGCTCGTGTCCGGAAAGACCAGTTCCCAGTCCAGATCCTCTTTGACCGCCTTCATGAAAGCGTTGCTGATGCAGACGGACAGGTTGGCGTTGGTGAGCTTGTCCATCCGCTGCTTGACGGTGACAAACTCCATCAAATCGGGATGCCAGTCGTTGAGCATCAGCATCAGGGCGCCCCGGCGGGATCCGCCTTGCTCGATCAGGCCTGTCGTGTAGCTGAAAAGCCCGCCCCAAGAGACCGAGCCGCTGGACGAACCGTTCACGCCACGCACGACCGCACGGCGAGGACGAAGCGAAGACAGGTTGATGCCTACTCCACCGCCCCGTGACATGATCTCGGTCATCTGCGTCAGCGTTTCCATGATCCCCCCACGGCTGTCACGGGGCGAGGGCAACACGTAGCAGTTGAAGAGGGTCAGTTCATCGTTGGCTCCCGCACCAGCGGCAATCCGGCCGCCCGGCACCAGCTTCCAGTCATAGAGCAGTTCTTCAAACTTCGCCGCCCATTCGGCTTGCTTTTCAGGCGTCGGCTCCACTGCCGCGATGGCCTTGGCCAGCCGTTTCCACATCTCTTCCGGGGTTTTCTCGATGGGGACCGTCAGTTTTTCCAGGTCGCCAACCCATTCTTGGCCATTGCGCAGGCGCACCGTCACTTCCCTGCCCCGTACGGCGATCACTTCCCCTACCTCTTTTTGCGGAAAGCGGGAATCATCCTTTACCAGGACGAGTACCGTATCGCCTACCACAACGCCTTCCACCCCTTGCTTTTTCAGGGCGTAACGGTCCAGAAAGATCTTTTCGCTCAGCCCTTCCAATTGAATCTTTTTCTTTGTCCTCTGCATCGGCCCGACCTCCAATTTTTCAATAAACTCCAGGTATGTTCTCGTCATCAATATGTAGATCGCCAGTTCATTATACACTACAACATATTGGGTTGAAAATCCCAAAACCAAAATCATCCTTGCACCATGCTCAGTCATCCTTCCTTTTTGCCCGATTATCTCCCGATTATCTAAGGGAGGCTCATTCTCACTCCGTTGCACGTCCCGCCCGCCTCTTTCTGCAATCCGGTCAGGCCTTGCGCCGCCATTTCATGATACAATAAGCTCATGTGTGGTTCACGGTGGACGATATCGACACCAGACGGATGCAATGTAAACAGTACAGAAGGAAAAAGAGGGGAACTGGAAAGGAGCAGCGCCTGATGTACATTTTGTACAATGACACCATCATGCCGCGCCATTTGTTTCGCGTCGATCTTGAAGACAGAGGTTATCAGTTTGGGGACGGCATCTACGAAGTGATTCGTTTTTATGACCGGGTGCCTTTTGAATTGGAAGCGCACTTGAGGCGGCTGGCAGCCAGTGCCGAGGCGATTCGCATCCCGCTGCCCGTCTCCCTGGAGCGGCTGGGCGAAAACATCGGCAAGCTGATCGGAGAAAACAGTATTCAAAGCGGGATCATCTACATCCAGCTCACTCGCGGCGTCGCCCCCCGCGGACATCTGTTTCCCGCAGCGGCGCAACCGGTTCTCACCGGCTACCTGACCCCGGTTGAGCGGCCCGTCGCCCATCTGGAACAAGGGATCGCGGCTATCACGACGGAAGACATCCGCTGGCTGCGGGTGGACATCAAGACCATCAACCTGCTTCCCAACATCCTCGCCAAACAACAGGCGCACGAAGCAGGCGCCCACGAGGCCATCTTCGTGCGCAACGGCACCGTGACTGAGGGCAGCAGCTCCAACCTGTTCGGCATCCGGGACGGCGTGTGTTACACCCACCCGGCCAACCATCTCATCCTGAACGGCATCACCCGGCAGGTAGTTCTGCGCTTGTTGAATTCGGTCGGCTTGAAACTCCGGGAAGAAGCCATCCCCCACACGGAGCTGTACCGGATGGATGAGGTGTTTATCACCAGTACGGTGCAGGAAGTGTGTCCCGTCATCCGCATCGACGGACAGCCGGTTGGCGAAGGAAAGCCAGGCGCCTTCACGCGGGCCTTGCAGTCGGCCTTTGAACAGGCTATCGGGACAAGCCAATCGGCTGCCACCCCATAAGGCTTCATTGCGTCGCATGCTTTTTCGCAACCAGCCGGCTTTATCTGCGAAAATTCCATTCCTCACTCGCATACCGTCTGGCCAGTTCTGCGGCCAGGCGTTTCTCTTCCGGCGTCAACTCCCCCTCCACCAACCGGACCCCCAGCCCGGCGGCAAACCCGTCATAAAAAGCCTGCACCATTTCCTCCCAGGTAACCGGTTCCCTCAGCTGATGAATCGGCACCGCCCTTTCCTCAAAGCTCTCCCGCATCCGCCGGCGCAACTCTTCTGTCGGGAAGCGCAACACCTCAAACAGCCGGTCCGCATCCAGCTCCTGGAGGATCGAACCGTGCTGCAGGATCACGCCTTTTTGCCGCAGCTGCGCGCTGCCGGCGACCTTGCGCCCCTCCACCACCAGTTCGTACCAGGATGGCGAATCGAAGCATGCGGCGGAACCCGGCAAGCCGAACTTTTGCCGCTCCTCATCCCCAGCGAGGGAGACCATGTCGGCGCAAAGGCCCAATCGCCGAAACCCTTCCACCAGTCCTTTGCTGATCACCCGATACGCCTCGACGACAGAACCAGGCATCAGCGGATGATCTTCGGCAACCACGACACTGTAGGTCAACTCCCGATCGTGCAACACCGCCCGGCCGCCGGTCGCCCGCCGGACAAAGCCCAAACCCCGCTGGCGCAGCTTTGCGATGTCCACATCCCTGTCCACGCGCTGGAAATAGCCAATCGAAAGCGTCGGGGGGTCCCAGCCGTAAAAGCGAACGGTCGGCGGCACCAGTCCCTGGCTGTGAGCGATGAGAATGGCTTCGTCAATCGCCATGTTCACTTCCGGAGAAGATTTCCCAGTATTCAGAAATCTCCACTGTTCCATCACCATCACCCTCTTTATCCTAGGCTTCCTTACCCAAATATACCTGTTCGGACCGGCAGGGAAAATAGGTATTTTTGTTCTATATTTTGTGAATTATAAAAACTTAACATCAAAACATCATGCGAATATTGACTACTAACTCTGCAATTCATATGTTTTGTTCCTTAGAGCTTAGGTCACATGTGGAGTATTCAAGAGAAAAAACATCGTCGTTTATCTGTTTCCCCCATTATAGCTATGCGATTACCTACTACCAGAGCAGAATGACCTAAAGCGGGAGATTCAGTCCCTTAATGCTCAGGTCATAACCTAATTGGAACCGGTAGAGCCTCTTATCAAGGCTTATCAGTTTCTGTCCTATAAAGTTCAGATCAACACTTGGATTATCACGAGTCAGCAAGGTACTCGAAATACGAATTTCTGCCCATTATTTCTCAGATCAAAACCGGGAAAACGTGCCGATTTTGCTGTACCAATAAAGGTGTTTCTGTCCCTTAAAACTAAGGTCTAATCTGCAATCGATCAAATCAGCACAGGGAAAAATGGCGTTCCTGTCCTTAAAACTCGGGTGAAAACTCACAATCACATCAGCCTACCGCACACAGGAGTACAAATTTCTGACCCTTAAAGCTCAGGTCAAAACTGATTGTGTTTTGGTTGAAGTACCAAGAGGCGGAAGAAGGTTTCTGTCCCTTAAAAGCTTTGGTCAAAACTATGGGGCTGACAGCCTTGGGATGGTATTTCGTGTTGTTTCTGTCCCTTAAAGCTTAGGTCAAAACTCACTGAAGGAAACTTCAATATTGAGGTGCAACGCCTGTTTCTGTCCCTTAAAGCTCAGGTCAAAACAAGAAAATTGACATCGACCCGTATAGTCTCATGACGCGCTTTCTGTCCCTTAATGCTCAGGTCAAAACCTCGTCCTATATCGCCAGCAAAGCCCCTGAAGACGTGTTTCTGTCCCTTAATGCTCAGGTCAAAACCAAGTACGGACGAGAAATTTACGAAGGTGACATTCTGTTTCTGTCCCTTAATGCTCAGGTCAAAACTTTACCCGGAAAAGTGGTGTACAGGCCATGTGCCAGTTTCTGTCCCTTAATGCTCAGGTCAAAACCCATTTAAAAAGCCTTGTGCCACAAGAAATTTACCTTAGATATAGGTCAAAATTTGTCGTCGAACATGAGTAATGCAAAATTCCCTGGAGATCGACGACATGAACGTCTTCAAACTTCAGAAACAAAGTTGACTATCGCTTCAACGTGTTCTTTTTTAAGAGGGTACGATTCTAAATCGAATTCTGCCTCGTCTGAACTGGCAAGTAAATACTCCATAAGGATCCTTCCCGCCATAAGACTATTTTTCGCGTCAAGTTCTTCTACCGGGTCCATGCCATGAGCCGCAACAGATTTATTTCTCCTCTCTCTCAGCTCATTTAACAGTTCTTCCAAAGGCAATGGCTGTTCCGATCCAGAACGTTTTGCCTTTACAATTTGTTGAAGAAAGTTTTTGAAGTTGCCGTCCTTCCGTTTTAATTCTTCCAAAGCCGTGAACAAGCTGGTTTTCTCACCATATTGCTCCCGCGGGTTATACCCATAACGTTCCCTGAGAAAGTAGTAAACCGTCCCTTCAAAGAAGCGCCAAAATCGGGCTAAAGTGTCAACAAAATTACCGCGCTCGTAACACCTCTTGGCGTTGTAATAAATGTCTAGAAGATTTGTTGGAGTTTCTTTATCTTTACTCTCCTTTAGTTTCCTTAAACACTTGACTTGCTCAGACAATATGTTTAAGATTGCCTGTCCTTCAATCGTTCCGTCCAACTCATTCTTTACCGACAAAAGTTTATCGTATGCCCTTTGATACTGCAGATGATCCCATAATTCATATGCTTTGAATATCCGATGGGTGAATCTTGCCCGATTACGCCGCTCTAAATAAACACTTGATTGCGTCATATTCTCGCTCTCATCCGACATCACGCGAAAATTCAGCGAAGCCATGTAGCGTCGGAGACGGTGAAGGATATTTTCTTCCTCCAAAAAAGCCAACGTCACCGGACGCACACGCTCACCTATAGCTTTTTCCGGATTTAGAACTTGCCACAATTTTGCTTTCGGGATAAAACCGCTGTTAGCCAATACATAAAAACAAGTGTTCATTTGCGGCGTGCCTGACGACACATTTAGATGAAACTCAACTTGTTCTTCTTCCGAATTGTGGCGTCTAACAATATCTGAAACGATTGCTCTTACTTTTGGCAACAGTTCACTATATTCTGTTGGATCACGAACGGTCAGCGGCCGAATATAACATTGAGATTCTGGTGAAAAAATTTCCAATATATACTCTTGTGTTTCTTTCGCTCTGTCTTCTGTATGGCTGGTACTGAAATCTTTAGCCGAAGGCAGCAAATAGATGAATTCTGGTCTCAGGTACTCGGAAAGCGTCAAGGCTGCTCCCGGTTCCTTTGTATCATCTGCCCATGGGTCGCGATTTCCAACAAAAGACAAAAGCACCTTCGTCAATCTTTACCACCTCTTTTCTCTACTGTTATTTTCACCCAACCGAAAGTGTCAATTGGCAAATTACCCTCGACAATAACTTTTCGTGAATATGGGAACAACGGATTTGACCGCTTTGGAAAATAATGTTGGCGGAGTCTCAATCGTTCCTCCTTCGTAAAGTGCAAGACAGCTGGGGTTGTTCCAAGAAGAGTCGCACCCCATCCCAAACGCAGGTTGGCGCCTTCTCGCTCAATTCTCTCTAAAGCATCGACCAAGCTACCTAACCCTGCCCGACTTAACAATTCCTTTTCTTCGGAAATCAATGTTTTCGACTTTTCTTCAATTACTCGAACCCAGTCCTGCAAATCAAAAGACGGATATTCATCAGTATGTAATTTCAGCAGTCGGAGAGCAGTCTCATCAATGATTAAACGTCCATGCAGTGTTGTACCTGGGCGAATGGTCTCAACATACATCCTCAATCCTCTTGCTCCCCAGCGGTACCCCTTACCATCGATAATGCTGATAACCCTGACTTCACGTACCTCAGTTACGTTGTTTTTAGATGGATGCAAATCAGAAAGTCGAAAAGCGCTCAGCCAGTCGGTCCCAGGTCCTCTTTGGCTTCGAGGCGGTACATTTTTCCCGGTAAGCTTTGAACGCAATAAATCGTCCAATTCAACACCAACGGTTTTTGCATCTTTGTTTTTGGAGGAAAGTGCAGCATGTTTTACCTTGGCAAATGACTCTGGGTGAAAATGAATCAGGGAATAGATGATATTCGTCCGAATCGCACCTTTTAGGCTTGAACCAGGAAGATATACGTTGTTTGTCAACGGATCGGTGACAAAAACGTGGAGCGGACCGGAAAGGTTCATCCCAACCGGCTTTTTTGGAATCGCACGCAGAATACCTTTCTTTTGCAGCTTGGCAGCCACATGCGGCTTAAACCGTGACAAGTTTGACAAAATCCTATCTAAACTTTGAATGCCTCCTTCCACTTGCGACACAAACAAATCAACAGATTGACCCTCTGCCAAAATTCGTGCCCACTTTTTTTCATCAGACAAAAAAACCATTTGGTCACTTTGAAAATAAGAAAGGGCACTAAGCTGCCCCTCACTGTTTCCAACATGCAAAGGGGAGAGCACTTTTACGGTGACTTCATAAGTTCTCATTATCATCCCTTCCCATTCGCGTACCGACCGTGAAAGCAAAACCGTTTCGATACACGGGGTGTTTTGTAAACCCAGGTGGCGCAACGTTGACAATTGTTCCTTGCACACATCGGCGAAACACACTGCCCTCGGTAAACATGCGAACGCGCTGATGACGCATCTGTTCGTTACCGTCTTTTCCTTCTATCCAACCGGTTCGCTCCACAAGCTGGTAGCTGACGACATCCTCCGGCAACAGTTCGCCGGTTGATGGATAATAAAGCGATAGTGTGATGTATGCATCAGGTGCAGAAGCATCACTGAGGGTAAAATTGTCAATAAACTTTGGCTGAAAGGTCCCATATCCGAGACTCCGGCGACCACCAATCCCTTCGTCTCCCAAAAGTTCAATCACCGTTTTAAGTCTCGGCCATTCGTGTTTTGGTAGATCGACAAAAAAGTACAATCCTGCACCTTCTCCGAACCATGTCTCCCCAACAAAGTACAATCCTGAAGAATTGGACAATCGATCCAACACCACCTGAGGACGCGTCACAATGTTGATGTTGGACTCTATGCACTGACTTCGCGATACCATATCTTCAACTTCACGCTCAGAGAACGGTTCGCCGCGTATCCATTTCATGAAGTAATCATGAGAAACAAAACGCAATTTATTGAGTGTCTTCGCGTGATCGTAAAAAAATTCTTGGGGTGGACCATATAGTTTCAAAAAAGGGCGGGGATAAAACAATTCATCCCGATAAAATGGATAGGCAGAACTGAGCCGCAATTTTTCAGGCAAAGGTTGATGATACAGCCGGAGCCACACGGAAAACAATGCGCTGAACAGCGTGTCCGAATGGATGATCAACCCGCTTTCTTCCAATCCAAGCCCAGCTTCGCCGATGTGAACGGGCGCTGTAAATGCCAGTTTCACCACGCCGATCACGCTGATTCCTCCTTGAGAAAGGAAGTTGCAGCTTGAACGAAATCGGCAAGTGTCCCGCCGTGGGCAATCAATTGTTCAGGCCTGGACTCTTTATACGCGTCAAAATCTTTGTAAGAAAGGCTTAAGTCTCTGAACACGATCTGTCCGTACCCTCTCGAACCATGTCCGCCGATATAGTCATCCTGGAGTAATTGCAAAGCGATGAGAACAGATTGAATATCTTCATCGATCTCTTTCCTATGGTCCTGATCCCAAAGGTTATAAACCATTTGAAAATGAAATTCGCTGCCCCTAGGCACGCGCTCGATCTGCCGGGGATTGGCCGCGCTCGTAATGCGGTCAAGCGTATTTTCAAACTTTACCTCGCTCAAAAAATAGCCGGTATCGATTTGTTCTAGCTTTTCTCTGGATTCACTTGTCAAATGCGCATCTCGTACATATAACCGTGCGGGGCTGTTATTATCAATATTTCTGTCTTTCTCTCGGATAAATCCGAACAAGCGGCAAACATGGCAGGTGGCATTTCCACACTCATGATGTCGCACCTCGATGCCCCCGGTAGGCATTTTCCTCATTTTCGCGTCATCAAAAAAAGAAGGATCGAGCGCAAAGTGGTACTTTTCCAAAAGGCTTCGTAATTTTCCTTTCAAAGAGCTCCCTGGTAAATACGGTTCACGAGACAAAGGATCGCGAATGACCAACAAATCCACGCTGCCGATGTCACTCACATCCTGGTTTCCCCCGATATGCAAACCGGTGACCGTATGTATGATGCCGCGAAAAAAATATTTTCCTGATTTCATTATTCGGCACCTCCATAAAACTTGTGATAAGCCACGATAGCCCGGACAAAACGGACAATTTGTTGAAAATCAGCTTTGCCATCAGAACCTTTACGGACTTTACGAATCATCGGATCCAGGACAGCCAGAAGTGGCCTGACTTCTTTTTTCCGGCCGGCAGCATACGCTAGGTATATCCGCAAATACTCAACGTCATCTCGGCGAAAATCATTTGAATTGCCACTTCGAATAGAGGCTTCAATTCTCATCATGGCACCCAGGAGACGCCTGATCTGGGCCATTTTAAGATCAACGGCCAGGATTGCCCCCAGCGAAGCACCCCATTCGACAAGCCGCTCACCATTAATGGCAACCAGCATCGGTATTTTTTCAATTTCGCCTCTTATTTCTTCTATCATTTCGTCTTTTAATCTGCTTAAAAACCCATCAATTTTTTTCTTTTCTTCCCGATCCAGGCGTTGAATTTGATTCAGTTGATGCAGAATTTCCTCATCTTTTTCGAGAAAATATTCGTGCCACCTTTTGTTCGGATGGCGATCTTTCGCAACTCTGTACCAAGCGGCGCGCTCTTGCACGGGCTTGTTCTTCAAATGATCAATTAATAGAGTTGCGCCCATCGTTCGCTCCTCCTCTTAGCAAGAGTTTCATGATTTTTAACGTCATCGGCAGAGTGACCTTCAAATCTTTTTCATTCATGCTGAGACGAAACAGGTCATGAAAAAAAGGTTGGCAATCTTTTTTCTTAGCCCGTGCAAAAAGGTAATAGATCTGTGGAAATACCCAAGCGCCGTATTCAGCGTAATTTTCTACCAACAATGCATATCGATTTAAAAAACTGTGTGAAAAACTAATTGGCCTGACTTCAAGACCTTGCTGTTCAAGTTGCGGCTTGAATACCTCTAGAGCACGACGTATGTTCCCTGAGACATCCTCCCATGTCAAGACGTTCTGAAACAACGCGACTCGATTCCGTCCTGCTTTTTTTGCGTGATGTTCCGACTCCCCAGCAAGATCAGCTAAACGATAAAAAGCCCTTTTTTCATCTGCAATCACAATGCCCGCCGATAATGTGACATCTGGATTGTTGCCGGTATAACGGCGAAAATCGGCTTGAATCGCCATCGCCGCCTCCAAAACCCCGTCCCAAGTCCCCATCATGAAAAGATCGTCACCGCCGGCATAAATGAGATTAACCGGAACCCTTCTGGGTTTTACGGGAAGCAATCCCCCGTCCAGATTTTCAAGCATAAAAGGAAGGTAGTATTTGAAGTAAACATTTAAGCGCGTTGAGAGGTCACTCATTCTGGCAAAAGTGTTTTTACGCAAACCGCGGGAAAAAATTCTCCCTACACGATCCATGTCCATTCTGAGAATGCCAATCTTTTTGTCGCCTAGTGCTTGTTGCGCTAATTCGTGCACTTGGCTTTCATAGACGAGTGCACCCATTGGGAATGGTTTGGTCGGCCACTTTCCCTCATCAGGGAATGACCAAGGATTGTGAAGCCGGTATTCTGCTTTGACGGAAGGTACATGAAACGCGTCGTTGAGTTGTTGATTGGTCAGCGCATATTGAGCTGTAAAGATACGAATTTTGATCGTGTTCGACTTGTAAAGAGTATCAGCTTCATCATAAAGTTCAAATAAACGAATCGTATCCGGTTTCTGTAAAAGCCTTCCCAACTCGATTGCCTGTCGGCAAAACGCACACAAGTCGTACGATTCTTCTTCCGAAACCGTTTCGATTGTCGTTCTCCTTACATCATGCTCGTGATGACATACCTCACATTCTGCTTCCACGTGATGGGGTCCGAAAAAGCTTTCATGTTCTTCGTGAATAAGATTGTTCCATTTTTGCATTTTCTGTTGTGACAATTGCTCTCCTACTTTACGGTAAACCTGAGACAAACCTTCGCCCTTTCCACTAAGCTCATCCACACTGAGCGGTACTGCCGCCAAAGCGAGGTATAGCTTCATTCCAAATTGTTCAAAGAGCCAGTGATTAAAACTTTCACGAAAACGCGTCACCGCATCTCTGACCTCTTTCGTGTTGGGGGCAAGGAGTGTAAAACCGCCGCCTGATGCATATACCAAGTTTGCACGCCCGAGATTTAACCGCTCAAGAAGTTGTGAAGCGGCGCTCTCGATCAACAGATCAAGATAAAACGAACGTGCCCGTACCGTTTTTAGAGCTGCTTTAGAACCGATGGTGTAGACAAAATTTTGAATACCTGAAAGGTCGCCTTGGATAAGGAGGAAAGAGCCCTCTCCGTGATGCACAAAGAAACTGGAGAGTTCTCTTAAACTGAGCATTTCTCCTTTATCTCTCATAAAGAGATAGAGACAACGAGCAACAGCAGCAGTAACTTTCGAGTGATGATACAATGAAACATCCGCAGTCGCTTTTCCAATTTTCGAAGCTATTGGCACTTGGCTTAAATACTTTTCATACAGTAAAAGCAATCGATCTTCCTGTAGATTTTCCTTTTTCTTGAGCGCTTCACGTAATCCAAATGCCGCTCTCTGCCAAAGCGCGGAAAAAAGTTTAACTGTTTCTTGCTCGCTTGCAGATACTGGGTAAGGACGTTCTTCCAAAAGAAGAGGTTGCCAGATATGTTTTGCTCCAGTTTCTTGCTCCGTATCAAAAGCAATGCTGTCAAAGATGACACGAAGTCCGACTGTTTCTGATTCCTGACTATCCAATGAATCATCTACACCCATCACAATACGCTCAGCATCTTCAATCGCGAGAGCGGCAAATCGTAACTCATCATCTATGGAATCAAAATCTTTTTCAAAGACAGATTGATAGAGCAATTTCTTGAGGTCACTCGAAACATCTAACTCATCCATCCATTCATGAAAGACCGCATCTTTTTCAATTATGTAAACCAAGTTCTTTAAAAGAGTTGCCAGAACCACATCATTGGCATGTAAACGCAACGTCAATCACCCTCAACGTTTAGCTCATATCTGCCAAAACCAAATGATATACTGCGTCCGACAGACAGCAATTCTCCTGCTTTCAAAAATGGATAGAATTCATGAAGTTGACCACGATAAACAACCTCTCCCACTACTCCGCCAATCTTCATTTCCATCTGCTGTGTCTTTGAGTACCGGTGGTAATCATGCCAACGAAGTTTTATTCTTTCGATCTGTATGTTCTCAGATAGGGAAACAATTTCCCGATAATTTAGTTCAAGCGGGGTGCCATAGGTAAACAGGTACAAGCTTGAAAGCCGGCGAAGCACTGCGCGCATCAAGATATGGAAATCCAGATGATCGGTAAGATGCCCTCTATGCTTAATGCGAAGCGGGCTAAGTGTTTTGATGCGCACATGATTGATTTTGTCAGGCAAATCACTGACCGATTCAATATAGTCCTTGAGCATGTATGTCGGCACTTCTTTTTGCGTTCGATAAGCGAAATTAGTAGAAATCAAAGGTATTTTAAATCCGCGCGGATTTATCAATTCAATCGTTCTAAGTGCAAGCCGTCCTCTTTTGCCAGACTCCGACAGCACTCCTATTCCTCTATGCGCCATTTCTTCTAGAGCAAAATAAAAATATGGAAAATAATTTACAGCTGTTCCAAACAACCTTAGATTTAGACAAAATAATTGTCCAGATTCCATTTTCATTGGTGTACTTTTTGTAAAATAGGCCGTAAACGGCAGTACATTACCTTTTCGGGTATTTCGTTGCGTCTGACTGAAAAAAATTAATTTGCCATATGGACAAATATTTTCCAGCTGACACCCTTCACAGGTACTGCGCTTTGGAAAACTGCAGACAACACGACGTAAAGCTGTACCAAGAGCAGCACGTAAAGCATTTTCACGGAAAAAAGGAAGGGTGACAGGATCGAGTGCTTCAAAATGTACTTCTAAGTCTAATACTTGTAACTGTTGCCACATGGCATGGTGCTCCCTCAATGAATTTCGATTATTTGACTTTTTATTCGATTGTTCGACAGAAACAGGCAAAAATCCTTCCAAATTTTAATCAATGATCGAGTAGGAGGGGGCGACTAACCCCCGTCCCCCCACCTATGAAAAAATGCAAGCCCTTCTCGAAAAAATTTCAACTCTACATGCAAAAAAGGCAATAATAAGCTAAACCGGGCCAATTCCGTTTTTTGACCCAGCCCTTTTTCTTGACCTGGCTTGCTTAATTACCAACCATAATCTCCGTTCGGTTCTGTCAAGGCAATTTCCCTTGACGGAACCGAACGGAGGTTATACACTGTTGCCCTGCAAGCCGGAAATCTTTATCCAGCACCTTGTAACCAGCGAGGTGCTTGTTCGTCCGGAATTTCCCCTACATCTTCAATGATTCGCCAAAGTTCATCCGTCGTAACTTCATATTTCTTCGCTTTTCTGTTCATAGTCTTGAGTTTTTTATCCAACAAGTCCCTTCGGAGATCCCGGTACTCCTCCTGCCGTACCAGCACCGCCCATACAACATGAAGCAGCTTCCGAGCCGTTGCAACAATCGCGATCTTATGCCCCTTCTTTGCCTTTAAACCCAAATAAAAAGCGCGCAGCTTGCCCTCGCTCTGTACCGCCCGTTGTGCGCATTGAACCAGTATCCAGCGTAATACGCTTCGGCCTTCCTTCGTAATATGGCCGGTGTAGCGTGTTTTTCCGGATTGATGGACAGATGGAACTAACCCGGCATAACTTGCCAGTTTTTTCGGTGACGAAAAACGTGAAATGTCCCCAATCTCCGCTAGAATGGTCAATGCACTCAGAGCTGAAATGCCTGGTATACCCATGAGTAATTTTACATCCGGGTTTTCCTTTGCCCTTACAAACAAATCCGCCTCAAGCGCCGTCATTTCTTTCTGAACAGCATCCAGCAGCCTAAGTGATGAACAGACGATAATTTGTTCCGTTTCCGGCAACGAAATACTTTCCAAAAATCTGCGCCCATTTTTCCCAAACAAGTCGCTCCAAGGTGATTGAATTCCGTTACGAATCAATACAGCATGAATTTTATTTTTCAGCATGGTGCGGATCTTTGCCAGTCGGATCCGATGATGAAGCAATACTCGGAGCTGGTACTTTTCTTTGTCTGGCACCCAGCTTTCGGGAATAAAATCTGCCGCCAAGAGTTGGGCAAGAATTTGGGCATCCAGAGCATCCGTTTTTATACGCGCTTCAGCAATGGCACGGGTTTTCAGAGTATTCGCGATCACGACTTGTGCTGGATAGCCGGATAGAATATCATAAATCCAAAAGGCGTTACTGGTCGCTTCCATGACGACTCGAGTTTCGGGATCAAGGGTTTGGGCGAACTCCTCCCAGGACTCGCGTGTATTGGCGATCCGAAAACGCCTTTTTTTCTTATCCGGACCGATCTCACACCCTTCCACATATTTTTGATGAACATCCAAACCGATGAAACGCATTTCCATCCCCTCTCTAATTCACATATTGCAGGCGGAGTTGCTTTACATTCACCTATACGTGGGCATTGCCACAACTGGGTGAGGCGAGGAGGCGGTTAAACACACCAACGGGCTTATTTCATTTCATCCCAGTGAGAGGACAACCGCCCCGCCTACAGCATTCTCCGAGACCCTGCTCTCATTGTATCAGAGAAGGGTCTGCATTTTTATCATACCAACACACCACCTAGCATGCGGGTCCGCACTAGGCGGTTCGCCAACCTTGACGAATTTCGAAATATCTTTCCGTTAAACTCTTCAGTCCTTGGGATTTCCAATAGGCAAT